>OJGU01000047.1_pt1 | contig 88236 bp, 72 predicted proteins | sample 1594741 | NCBI WGS metagenome assembly OJGU01 (sample SAMN05416841, study PRJEB24817) | seawater metagenome | isolation source: Sea water | place: Canada:Atlantic | collected 2013-07 | reverse complement strand
TTTTTTATTATTAACCCCTTGCTTCAGGAGTAGCCCCGATGTCAGTACCCGGGAATCTGGTTAGCACACTCTCCATGCCTTTGCGCTGGGGAGATATGGACGCATACGGCCATGCCAACAATACGGTTTATTTCCGCTTTTTCGAGGAAGCCCGCATTACCTGGCTGGCATCCCTGGAGCTGGGCGCGGAAAACGACCCCGACGGTCCGGTCATTATAAAGACCAGCGCCACCTTTCTGAAGGAACTGGCCCACCCGGTAACCGTTGAGGTCAGAACATACGCCGACAAAGCGGGCAATACCAGCCTCGACACCTATCATACTCTGACCGATATCGAGACCGGCACACTTTACGCGGAAGGTTATGCGAAGATTGTCTGGTTTGACCGCACCAAACGCACATCAATGGCGTTGCCTGACAAACTCAGAGCACTGGCGGCCCGGTAGAGCCGCCTATCGTTAACTCCGTCTCTATCGGCGGCGAATCACAACGCTGCCGATGGAATAGCCTGCCCCAAACGAACAGATCACACCCAGTTCGCCAGAGTCGAAGTCGTCCTTATGTTTGTGGAAGGCAATGACTGAGCCGGCGGAACTGGTGTTGGCGTACTCATCCAGAATGACCGGCGCCTCTTTCGTGTCCGCGTCGCGCCCCAGCACCTTGCGGGCAATCAGTTGGTTCATGTTCAGGTTGGCCTGGTGCAGCCACATCCGCTTGAGGTCATCCGGCGACAACGACAGGCTGGACAGCTGCTTGAGAATCGTCTCCGCCACCAACGGCGACACTTCCTTGAACACTTTACGCCCTTGCTGCACGAACAGCTTGTCCGGCTTGTTGATGCCCTCTTTATCGCCTCGGTTCAGGAAGCCATAGTTGTTACGAATGTTATTGGAGTACTTGGTTTTCAGGCTGGTACCGAGAACCTCAAAGCCCTTCCCCTCCGCTACGTCGGCGTTCCGTTCCACCAGGATAGCCGTGCAGGCGTCACCAAAAATAAAGTGGCTGTCCCGGTCGCGAAAATTCAGATGACCGGAGCAGATTTCCGGGCTGACCACCAGTACTGCCCTGGCAGTGCCGTTCTCAACAGCGTTCGCCGCCGCCTGCAGCCCAAAGGTCGCGGAACTGCAGGCCACGTTCATGTCGTAAGCGAAGCCGTCGATACCCAAGGCGTCCTGAACCTCAACAGAGATAGCCGGGTACGGGCGCTGCATGTTGGAGCAGGCAACAATGACTGCATCGACATCGGCCGCGGTTTTTCCGGCCTGTTTGAGAGCCTCTTCGCAGGCTGCCAGCGCCATCTCGCATTGCACCGACGGTTCTTCGTTGGGTCGGTCCGGTATATCCGGGCACATCCGTTCAGGGTCGAGGATGCCCTGCTTGTCAATCACATGGCGACGCTTGATACCTGACGCTTTTTCAATAAAAGCGGACGAAGACGGCTGCAGGGGCTCAAGATCGCCACTGGCAATTTCGTCAGCGTGGCGTGCATTGTGGAGTTCGACGAAGGCATTGAACGCCTCCACCAACTCGTCGTTGGTAATGGTTGCTGGCGGTGTGTACAACCCGGTCCCGCTGATAACGGCTCTAATCACGCTAACCCCACGTCATAGTTGTAAAAACGAACAATCGAACTGCACCAATATTGCCCAAATACTAACACAGTCTAAACGTTTTGCCCGCAAACGTGACCGGCTTACACGCGCGTCTGCTCCCACTGCCTGTCGAGGCGCTTGACCGATACCGGCACGGCCGTGCCCAGCTGTTGTGCAAAGAAAGATACCCGAAATTCCTCAAGCATCCAGCGATAGAGCAACAGTTCCGGGTCCCTTATCCCCTGGCGTTGCTGCTCATCGCGTTTGCTGGCATAGCGGGACCAGAGCGGCTCCATGGTGTGTAGGAACTCCCGCTCTCGCCCAAGCTCCCTGGGCATTTTCTCAAAACGGATACTGGCTGCCTCAAAATAACGTCCAAAATGGGCAAGCCATTCCGGCGGCGTGGCAACAATAAAACCTGGGTATACAAGATTTTGCAGCTGAAACTTCAAGTCTGCCATACTGTTTGCGAGCGCTAGGTTGATTTTCCCCTTGAGCTGTTTCATCACGCCATGATAGCCCGTCATGGCCTGGTGCAGCCGCTCGTCGGCCTGTTCAAGCGCCGGTACGAACTCCGCCCTGCCGGCGTTAAATGCGCGCTCGAACGCGTTGTCGTCACGGGGCACGTCGTCGGGCACAAAATGCTGCATCGCCGTGGCCAGCAGCAGGTCGTCCAGCAACACCCGGGCTTTTCCGACCGGCGCGAACATCAGCGCCGATGACTTGAAGTTCGGCAGCCGCCGCTCGATGTCCTCCAGCGTGTTGCCCAGCCGAATCAAAATCAGTCGCGCCACCGCCTTGCGGATTGAGTCCTCTGCCGTAAGTCGGTCCAGAAACCGTGTTTGGCGCACGGAATCCCCGATGTCCTCCAGTGCCGGAAATACGGTGACTTCCATACCGCCTTTTTCGGTCCTGACGGATTCAGGCAGCGGCCCAAAATCCCAGCACGTCGATGTGCTCGCTGGCTCAGTCGAGGGCTCTCTGCGGGTTGCCGATGACAAGGCGGCTTCTGCCCGCCCTTCCAGCTCACTCTGCAGCTTTTCTGTTTCCCGCCCCTCAGCAATGGGCTTACCGGCGTCGTCAACAACCCGGAGATTCATTCTCAGGTGCTTCGGCAAATCTTCCTGTGGCCAGGCATCAACGTCAATCCTGACACCTGTCATTCGCCGGAGCTGTTCGCCCAGCTGCAGCGCCAATGGCTCGTTTGAAGGCTGAAGGTTTTCCAGGGCCGCGTCCACGAAATCCGGTACCGGTACAAAGTTGCGCCTCAACGCCTTCGGAAGGCCTTTGACCAGTGCGATGCACTTCTCCCTCAAGAGCCCCGGCACAAGCCATTCAAGCCGCCGCGCCGGAAGCTGTTTCAGGGCCATCACCGGTGCCTGGAGCGTAACGCCGTCGCGCTCGCTGGTGGGTTCGAACTCATAACTCAGGGGGTATCTCACCCCTTCCCACTCCAGGTAGTCCGGATACAATGAGCCCGCCTGCTCATCCACCGGGCGCTGGAGGATATCTGCCTCCGTCAATTCCATGTCACGGAGTTGGTCGGCACTGAGCTGTTTCCACCAGCTTTCAAAATGCCGACCGCTGACGATATCCGCTGGCAAGCGCTGATCATAGAATGCCACCAGCACCTCGTCCTCCACCAACAGATCCCGCCGCCGCGTCTTGCGCTCCAGGTTTTCGACGGTGTCCAACAGTTCGCGGTTACGGGCAATAAAGGGCGCTTTGGACTGATAATCGCCTTCCACCAGGGCACGGCGGATGAACAGGTTGCGACACTCAGCCGGGTCCACCTTGCTGTAGGGAATACGGCGTTTGGCAATGATGTCCAGGCCGTACAGGCTGACCTTTTCATAGCCCATAACCTGGGCACGTTTCTGCTCCCAGTGGGGTTCGAAAAAGTGATGCTTCACCACATGCCCGGCAAGGGGTTCAATCCATTCCGGCTCAATCTTGGCCACCACTCGCCCGAACACCCGGCTGGTTTCGACGATTTCCGTCGCCACAATCCATTTCGGGCCGGTTTTCGACACTTTTGAGCCCGGAAAGATCATAACCTTGCGGTTGCGGGTGGCCAGATACTCCTTCTTTTCGAGTTTCACCGCCACCTGGCCCAGTAAGCCCGCGAGAATGGCTTTGTGCAAAGACTCGTAACTGGCCGCATCTCTGTTCAGTTTCAGTTTCTGCTCACGACAGATCAGCGTCAGTTGCCGGTGAATGTCGCGCCATTCCCGCATCCGCATCCACGACAGGAAACTTTTCTGGCAGACCTTCTTCAGCTGATTCTGGGACAGTTCCTGGCGCTGTTCCTCGTAGAAATTCCAGATATTCAGCAGGGTCAGGAAATCCGATTCCTTATCGTTGAACGGCGCATGGGCCTGATCGGCAGCCTGCTGTTTGTCCTGGGGGCGCTCTCTCGGGTCCTGGACGCTCAGGCCGGCTATGATCACCAAGGTTTCAGCCAGACTGCCCTGTTCCGACGAGGTCACCAGCATGCGCGCTAGCCTGGGGTCCAGCGGCAGGCGCGCCATGGTGCGGCCAAGGTTCGTCACACGGCGCTTGTCATCCACGGCACCGAGCTCTTCGAGCAGTTTGTAGCCATCGTTGATCAGGCGACGGTCGGGCGGCTCCAGGAACGGAAAATGGCGGATATCCCCCAACCCCGATGTGGTCATCTGCAAAATAACCGAGGCCAGGTTGGTGCGCAGGATCTCCGGGTCGGTGTACTCGGGCCGATTGATGAAATCGGTTTCGTCGTATAGCCGGAAGCAGATTCCCGGTGCTACCCGGCCACAGCGCCCGGCACGCTGGTTGGCACTGGCCTGGGACACCGGCTCAATGGGCAGGCGCTGAATTTTGGAACGCACGCTATAACGGCTGATACGGGCCACACCAGTATCGATAACATAGCGTATGCCGGGCACCGTCAGGGAGGTTTCCGCGACGTTGGTCGAGAGCACGATCCGACGGCCCCGGTGGCCCTGGAATATTCGGTTCTGCTCCTGGTTACTGAGCCGCGAATATAACGGCAGAACTTCGGTATGGCGCAGCTCGGCGTGTCGCAATACCTTGCTGAGACTGCGAATTTCCCGCTCCCCGGGTAGGAATACGAGTACGTCGCCCGGTGGCTGCTTCTCTGCACGCTCGTGCTGTTCGATTTCCTCCATCGCACGCAGCACACCATCCGTCCAACCCTGGTCCCGATCGTCTTCATCGCCCGTGAGGGGACGGTAACGCACATCTACCGGATAGGTCCGCCCGCTGACTTCAATGACCGGCGCGCCGTTAAAGAACTCGCTGAAGCGTTCCACCTCGATGGTGGCGGAGGTAATGATGATTTTCAGATCAGGCCGTTTCGGCAACAGTTGCCGCAGGTAGCCCATCAGAAAGTCGATGTTAAGGCTGCGTTCGTGGGCCTCATCAATAATCAGGGTATCGTAACGATCCAGGAACCGGTCATGCTGGACCTCCGACAGCAGGATGCCGTCGGTCATGACTTTCACCCGGGACTGGTCGGACGTGGTGTCGGTAAAACGCACCTGGTACCCCACCTGACCGCCAGTCTGTTCTCCAAGCTCTTCGGCAATACGACCGGCGACGGTACGGGCGGCAATCCGGCGGGGCTGGGTGTGGCCGATCAGCCCGCGAATACCCCGACCGCTGTTCATGCAGATTTTGGGGATCTGGGTAGTCTTACCGGAACCGGTTTCGCCGGCAATGATCACCACCTGGTTCTGTTCGATGGCCTCACGAATATCATCGACCCGTTCGGACACTGGCAACGATGACGGGAACGTGGCCGGCTTATGCATAGCCTGGCGCTCCGTGACGCGCGCTTGCCCCCGATCGAGCCATTGCGCCATCTTCTCAAGGTCCTTTTGCCCCGGACGCCCTTTTTTCCGGGCTACCAACTTGTGAATACGGGCGGCTTCCAACTGGTTGCAGGCATCCAGCTGCTCCATGATGGCTTTTACGGCGGCCTTGCTGTCTGGCGTATTTGTGGTCTGTTCCGGAGGGGCTTGCGTCATCGGTCCGTTTTACCGTTGTTGGATCTTGGATACCCGGCTCGCTTCGGGCGTGGCGACAGTCTAACGATATCCCGCGCCTCATTAAACGGAAAAACCCCGCCGAGGCGGGGTTCACGTCATCCGTTCGGGGCGATTACACCGCCCGCACCAACCGGTTAATTGCTGTTGGCTTCGTCGCGCAGCTCGCGCCGCAGGATCTTGCCTACGTTGGTCTTCGGCAATTCATCGCGGAATACGAAGGACTTGGGGACCTTGTAAGCGGTCAGTCGTTCGCGACAGAACTCTTTCAGTTCGTTTTCGGTAACACCTTCCGCAGTTGCCACCAGGTAGACCTTCACCGCTTCGCCGCTCTTGTCATCGGGAACACCAACGGCAGCGCACTCAACCACTTTTGGATGACCGCTAACCACGTCCTCAATCTCGTTGGGGTACACGTTAAATCCAGACACGATAATCATGTCCTTCTTGCGGTCCACGATGCGGATGTAGCCATCTTCCTGGATAAGGGCAACATCACCCGTCTGCAGGAAACCGTCGTCAGTGAAGGACTTCTGGGTGTCTTCCGGGCGCTGCCAGTACCCACGCATCACCTGCGGCCCCTTCACACACAGTTCGCCAGGCTCTCCGAGAGGCGTTTCGTTACCGTCGTCGTCGATGGTTTTGACTTGAGTACCGGGAATCGGCAGGCCAATAGTGCCAAGCTGGATCGCGCTATTCGGATTGAAGGTGACAACCGGCGAGGTTTCAGTCATGCCGTAACCTTCACTGATATCACACCCTGTAACGCGCTGCCACATCTTAGCGGTGTCACTGGTCAGCGCCATGCCGCCGGACGATGTCAGCTTCAGGCCACTGAAATCAAGGGCCTTGAATTCTTCGTTGTTGCACAGCGCCACGAACAGGGTATTCAGCCCCAGAAACGCCGTGAATCGATGGTTCTTCAGCTCCTTCACGAATCCGGGGATATCACGGGGGTTCGGGATAAGAACGTTGTGAGCACCCGCTTCAAGCATGATGCCGCAGTTCAGGGTGAAAGAGTAGATGTGATACAGCGGCAGCGGGGCGATGACTACTTCCGTGCCCTCCTCCACAGAATCTTCCATCATCGGCCGAACCTGCAGGAGGTTAGATACCAGGTTGCCATGGGTCAGCATGGCACCCTTCGCCACCCCCGTCGTGCCACCGGTGTACTGCAGCACCGCAATGTCGTCTTTCTTACACTCCACCGGGGAGAATTTTTCCCTGGCGCCGGCGCTGAGCACCGCCGGGAGTTTGTGAGCCTGGGGCAAACTGAAAGCCGGAACCATTTTCTTCAGATGCTTCACGGCTGCGTTCATCAGCGTACGCTTCAGCGGCGAATGCATGTCGGCAATTTCGGTAACAATGACATGCTCGATGCTGGTATGGGGAAGCACTTTCTCTGCGTTGTAGGCCATGTTCGCCAGCACTACAAGCGCCTTGGCACCGGAATCATTGAACTGGTGTTCCATTTCGCGAGTGGTGTACAGCGGGTTGGTATTCACCACGATCAGGCCCGCGCGCATGGCGCCAAACACAACGACAGGATACTGGGACACATTGGGCATTTGCACCGCAATCCGGTCACCCGGTTTGAGGTCGGTCTTGTTTTGCAGCCAGGCGGCAAAATTACGGCTCTGGGTGTCCAGGTCGCGATAGGTGAGCGTGGCGCCAACGGCACTGAACGCGGGGCGATCAGCGTACTTATTTACCGCCTGGTCAAATACGTCAACCATGCTACTGTATTTGTCCAGGTCTACGTTCAGGGACACACCAGCGGGGTATTTGTCCTGATAGAACTGCTCAAAATCCATCACCATCTCCTGTTTGGCATTTGTGCTTATAATGTTTACCGATGTCGTTTTGGTCAAAAAATCAACCAGACAAAAGTATCAGCCTCGAAAAGTCGGGAGAGAATAGCAGTTTTGTGAACGATGAGGTAGTTTTCAAAGCAGAACTGTAGCGGTTGTAGCCACCAACCTAATCACACCCAACACTGGAGCCCATCATGAGCGACACTTTGGACACGCTTGAGAACATCACCTACGACGAACTCCAGGAAGGCGACTCCGCAACCTATGTGAAAACACTGACTGAGGACGAACTGGTGTTGTTCGCTGCTGTCTCCGGAGATGTGAACCCGGTCCATCTGGATTCGGAGTTCGCCGCCGACTCCATGTTCCAGGAACGGATTGCCCATGGCATGTGGAGCGGCTCGCTGATTTCCGCTGCGCTGGCCACCGTAATGCCTGGCCCCGGCACCATATACCTGGAGCAGAGCCTAGCTTTCAAGCGCCCGGTAAAGCTGGACGATACCCTGACGGTGACATTGACGGTACTGGCCAAAGAACGCAAAAACCGCGTGACCCTGTCCTGTGATGTCCGCAATCAGAACGATGAGCGGGTTGTGACGGGCGAGGCGAAAGTGATCGCTCCTACCCAGAAAATGTCCCTGAGCAAGCCACAGTTGCCCAAGATCACCATAGCGCACTAGTGTATTGCGGGCTCCGCCCGGATTAACCCGGCAGGAAATCGATGGGGAACCGCACCGTCCTGGGTTCCACATCGTCCTCGCCAAAATTGAACAGGCGCACGCGCATGGCAATTCGTTGCTCCAGGCTTTGATTGCCCAGCTCGGAGCTCACCACCTCGCAACTCGATACTGATCCATCCGGTTCGATCACCAACTCCAGCATGACCTTTCCTTCCAACGTCGGATCCTGGCGCAGCTCGCGCCGGTAGAGGGAGTAGAGTGACGTTTTCTGGGCATCGAACACTTGGCGGATGTTGCTCATCCCCCGCTGGCCCGGTCCGCCGGCGGGCTCCGGCGCAGGTTCTGGCACTGCTTCCTGCGCCACCTCCACGTTTCGAACCTGATGGCCAGCCACCGCCACCTCAGTTTCAGGCGCGGCTTTCCGAGTGACGCCGCCGCTGCCAGCAAGCGCCCTATCGGGGTCAGTTTCAGCACCGAACAGATCTCCATCGCCGCTTGCGGTCTCAGCATCGACGTTGGCCGCCAGGGTGTCCACGGCGTCCGGCTCTGGAGCCCGCATACTGGCAAGTTGGTCCTGCATTGCCATCAGACCCGACCTGGAGGCGGTTTCACGCGCCTGCTCGACCGTTTGGGAAGGAGCGGGTGTCGGGCGCACAGGCTCGGGTGGGGTTACCTCCTCTGCCAATTCCGGCTCCACCGCTTTCGGTTCTGTGTTCTCAGGTTCAGGCTCAGGTTCCGAGGACGGCTCGGGTTCAGGTTCAACCTCAGGCACTGGAATCGGCTTTGGCGCCTCGCGTTGCTCTACCAGTCGCGCCAACTGAGGCGGAATCTTCTCCGCCTCGCTGCGGTCGGGTTCCGGAAGCTGAAACGCCGGAATAAGCAGCGCAGGAGGAAGAAAGACCGCCACCATCACCAACAATGCCAGCACAAAACGGCGGTTTTCTCCCTTTTCCGCGCCCCATGGCAATCCGGATGAAAGGTGTTTGGTCGCGAGATTGTTGGGAGACACCTTTTTGAGAGAAAGGTCCTGACGCTCAGCCATTGCCGACCTCCTTCGCCGACTCAACGGCCAGCCGGACCTGCCGGAAGTCTTCGTCGATGCAGGTTTGCATGATCTTTCTCAATAGCCGGTAGTCGGTGGCGCGCCCTGCCATGATGGTCACCTCATGGCCCTGCTCCGGCACCTGGCCCCTCCGGTTACGCACCCAGGCAAGCTCATCCGCCAGCCCACCGATGGTGCTGTCCCCGGTTTCAATGCCATCCAACCGTGCAACTTCCCGGCCCTGCACGAGAATGGACCGACCGATTACCTGGACCATCAGGGTTTCAACCGCCTCCTTGTCCGCGGTCGATTGCGGCAGTGGGACATCGGCCGTGTTCTGCATAACCTTTACATCGGACGAGTTCACCATCAGGAAGAACACCAGGATCGTGAAGATGTCCATCAGGGACACCAGGTTCAGGCCTCCCGGGCGGTGCATGCGGCTGTAGTGGCGCTGGATACGACGGGCACGGCGGGAGGTTTTCATGCACCCTCCCCTTCGACCGATAACGTCCGGTTTTCAGGTGCGTCTGCCAGTGCCACATCCGGGAAAAGCTCTCCCTTCACCACACTGGCCGCAACAACTGCCGGATAGGAGCGGAGCGTATCCATCGCAGTCACCAGAGTCTGATAGTCGATGTCCGGGCTGACTTCCAGAACGATGTCAGTCTTCTCCGGCACTCGCTTCTTGATCTGTTTGAGAGTTTCCCTCAGGCCGTCGAAGTCCTGATCGCCCTCAAGCAACGGCAGGGTCCGGATCACGCCTCTCTCACTGTCCAGCACTTCCAGGCCCTGGGGTATCAACGCCACCACCAGCCGCAGTTCGTCAGCCTCTGGCGCCTCACCCGACTCCATCCCGGGAAAGTCGAGCTCAATCATACGAATCTGGCTAAAGACCATGCCCAGCAGCAATACCGGGACTAACACGATCATCAGGTTCAGGAATGGCGTGATATCCAGTTCCGGATTGCTGACAAGCCTGCGATGCTTTCGTCTCATGCGGCAAACCCTGGCTCAGGCGGATTGGGGGACGGGCTGCTCGGAGATAATGTTCAGCAGCTTCACCCCGGCCATCTCGAAACTGTCGACGATTTCATTGGTACGGGTCTGAAGCAGTGCATGAAACATCAACAGGGGAATGGCCGACATAAGCCCGAACGCCGTGGTATTCATGGCAACGGAGATACTTTCCGATAACAGCGACGCCTTCTGGGACGGATCTGCAGCGGCCACCGCCGTAAACGCGGCGATGAGACCGATGATCGTGCCCAGCAAGCCGAGGAGTGTCGCAATGTTGGCCAGGGTTGCCAGGTATTGAGTGCGTTTCTCAAGACGGGGCAAGACTTCCATCAACCCCTCTTCCATGGCGTACTCAACATCTTCGCGGGAGTGATTGTTCAGCAGCCGACCAATGCCGGCGCTCATGATCGACGCAATGGCACTGTCAGAGCCTGTCGCGGCTTTCATCGCACGCTGGTAATCCCGTTTTCTGAGCAGCGGCAGTATGCCCTTCTCAAAGGCGATCCGGTTCCGGCGGCGCACCGCAGCGAGGTAGATGAAGCGCTCAATGGTAATCGCCAGGCCGACGGCCAGCACAATGGCGATTGGATACATGAAGGGACCACCTTCCTGAAAAAAACGAACAACAGTTTCCAACATATTCAGACTCCCGGTTCTCTACTGCAGGGAAAGAGTGGAATCCAACAATGGATTCAGGGTTTCACGAAACGTCCGGTGACGCTCAAGGGTCAGCGGGTCCTTGGGTTCGAGCAGTTCCTCGCTTCCGGCATCCAGTTCAACGCGTGAACGCCGCGGCAAGGTCGGCGGCTGCCAGGGCAGGATATAAAGCACTCCGGGATCATCGTCTCCGGTATGGCGGTTGATTCCCTCCACGCCCAGTGCGACGGTGTTATCCGCGGCCTGAGACACAACCGCTTCCGAGGCATTGGACGCCTCATTTGCAAAGGCCATTAACGGGGTAAGCATCAAGCTCATCCCGGCCGTCGCCATTCGTCGATAAAAGCGCATTCAGTCCAGCCTCCTTTCAAGGTCCGCAATCCATCCGGCCACCTGCTTCTCCTCGGTGCCCGCCAACTCGCGGTAACGGCGGTAGTGCGCCAGTGCGCCGTCCAGATCCAGCAGATACAGCTCTGAGATAACAGCAAGGTTGTAATGCAGTTGGGCGGTAGCCGGGGAATGGCTGAGCCCCGTCTCCAGCACCGTCACCGCCTCGTCAAATCGTCCTTGCTCTCGCAGCAACAACCCCAGGTTGTTGGCCGTGAGCGCGTTGGCCGGGTTCATATCAAAAGCCTCACGGTACCGTTCGAGGGCCTCTTCCTTGCGTCCCTGCTGGTGTGCCTCCCAGGCCTGACGTGCCAGTTCACTGGCCTCGGCGGTGTTGACGACCACCGGCTCCGGCTTGGGCTGGCTGGCGCACCCCGCCAGCAACGCGAGACACCCTGTGAGCAGAACCGCGCGTAGTGTTTCAGGCGTCATCGTTGACCTCCTCATTCCACGTCATCCAGCGCACCTCCCGGTCGTACCTGCCGGGGAATAAATCCGCCAGAACTTGCAGGCTGCGCTCCACCCACTCATCAAACCGGCCTTCCGCCAGGCGTTGATGATTCTCTGCGTGCAGGTCAATGGCCTTTTCCTCGAACGGGTAGGCCTCCTCTTCAAGCAACATCCGGTACTGGGCTGCCTCAAGGTCGCTCAGATTCGCCGGCGCCTCCGACGTCATGAGATCCTGCGCCATCACCCGGTACAGCTCTGCCCGACGGAACAGAATTTCCGAACGCACGCCCTCACCGCCCAGCTTCTCAGCTTGCGAAAGACGTTCCCGCGCAGCCGAGAGGGCCGCTTGTTTACGCGCCAGGGATTCGGCCAATGGAATCTGCAACGGAACATCGGCAAACCGCTCAGCCCCCTCCGCACCAAGCACGATGGCAGCCCTCCCGGCCCAGGCCAGCGTGTCTTCCGAATGCCACTGGCTGGCGAGCTCTCGTTCTACCAACTCAATTCGATATCGACGCGACTCCACATTGTCTAGCACAAGACGCTGACGCAGGGTCTGGTTACGGATATGACTGTCGGGATCGGCAGCAGCGGAATCGCGGTTGAGCCACGCGACATAGATGCGATTGCGACGCGCGTGAGCCTCTGCCTTGTGATACAGCTCAGCCGCCCTCAGTTGCTGATCCCAGGACGGCGACTCTCCTTCGTCGGCACGCATGATTTCATCCGCCGCGCGCACCCATTGGCCCGATAACTGATAGGCAAACACCAGCTTTTCGCCCACGGTTGGGGTCAGGTCATGCTGCGGGTAATCCGTGCGAAACCGGGTCAGTTCATTAACGGCAGCCTGCCAGCGCTCTGCCTTCAGAAGTGTATTCGCTGCGTCGTAACGGCCCTTGATCGCAATGTTCGACCCCGAAAACGCAGACTCCACACGCTGGAAATGGGCCACGGCGGTGTCAATGCGACCCTCGCTCGCCGCTGTCTCCCCCTGGTAGTAGATGCTGCTGGCTAATTGCCGTTTCAGACTGTCGGTATCTTTGGCCCGCGCTTTCTGTAACAGCCCCTCTGAAATCAGTGCCAATGATTGACGCCAGGCATTTTCAGCAAGCCCATAAGACGCCATCGCCAGGTTCGCCTCACCGGCTGCGACCCAGGCACTGTAGCGTTCGGCGGCGCTGACCGAAGGATGAGCTATGGCAAGCTCGGCAAACCGGAGGGCGTCAGCATAACGATGCTCCGCGAGCATTCGATTGGCGATATCCGCCGTCAGACCTGGCTGACGCCTATCTTCGGGGAACTCAGCCGCGAAGCGGTCAGCGGCGGCAGCCAGGTCGGCCAGTGTTGCGGGAAGTGAATTGCGATTGTCCAGCGCATCACGCTGAATCACGATGGCAGCCCAGGCGGCATCCGCTGCCCCCGGATACTGTTTTGTCTCATGATCCGTGTCATAAGCCGCACGCTGGTAATGCTCGAAGGCGGCAGTGTGGTCACCTGCCTGCAGGAAGGCATCACCCGCCAGACGAAGAACGTCACCTTTTGGGGCGGCCCGATCAGCCAACTGACTGTAGTAACCCCCAGCCAATCGAAAAGATGCCGCTTGGCGTTCAGCATGCCCCTCTTCGGCCTGATCATAGTGATAGTCCGCCAGTGATCGGCTGAAATTCTGCCAGCGTTCCTGATCCGCTCTCGCGAGTTGCTGGTAACGGGCATCGCCGGCAAATGCCTGGACATACTCAGCCCTGGCGGCCCTTGCGCGATCAGTTTGCCCCGCCATGCGCCGGACATCCACATTCTGGGCCAGAAAGGCCGGTACGGCGTTATGCGCCTGGAAATCGCGAACAAAGGCGTTGTTCGCCGCCACGCTGTCTTCAAAACGCCGGTTGCTGGCGTAGTAATCTGCCAGCCGGTCGTACAGCAGGTACCCGAAGTCCTTGCCACCCGCATCGGTCAACCAGCCTGCCAGGGATTCGACGCCCCGGTCTTCCGCCGCCATCAGGGCGACAATCCTGAAGGTGTCGTCAACCAGCTCAGCGTCGCTAGCAGGAATGCGACGAAACCCAGTGGTTTCCTCACCGAAACCGTCCAGTACCGCCAGAAAGGTCTTTGCGGCCCTTGTCCGGGCAGAAGGCCCTTGCTTGTACTGGCTCCAGCCCTGCATATATCGGGCCTTGGTTTTCAGGCTATCGGTGCCGTCACTCGAGATCACACGGCTGTACTCGGACTCAGCCTCGGCATAGTCTCCCGCCGAAAACGCTGCCTCGGCAATGCGGAAGCGGGCCTCAGGTACCAGGGAGGACGAAGGATACAGACCAACCAGTTGACGTAACCGGTCAATAGACTCCTCCGCCTGCCCCGTGTAGGCGTGGGCCTTCGCCATCTGGTATAGCAATTCATCAAGCCGACCCTGATAGGCGCCCCTGTCGAGGATGGATTCGTAGCTTTCCAGTGCCTGTCGGTAGACCTGTTGTTCGCGTTCTTCGCTGAAGCTGACGTCTTCGTCAGTCACCTTCTGGATATTGGAAAGCCGGTTAAGTGCATCAATGCGTACTTCAGGTTCATCAGAGTGTTCAAACAATCGCTGGTATCGACGGGCGACTTCCGTCGGCGATATGGCCGGCATCGGGCGGGACTGGAATTCCAGGAAAACCGGACGCATATCAGCAATGGTTTCGCCGTCACGACCCAGCTCTACCCGGAAAGATTCCTGTGCCTGGGCACTCGCCGCGAACGCCGTAAATAGCACCGTCAGGGAAATTGACACCATTGGCTTCATGGCAGACCTCGCTCTAGTTTTTCCAGGGCCAGGTACTCGTAAAGGTGGGCAATCTGCTGCTCGGTCCGATCCAGCGCAAACGCCATACGGTGATCCTGCTCTTCTACATAGGCCAGAGCCAGTTCATCCAGTTCCGACTCCACCCTGCTCAGAAGTGCATTGGCCGTGTGACGAGCCGTCCGTATCCGCTTCAGCGCACGGTCGGTGCGCGTCATCAGTTCATTGAGCTTGCGGTCTTTTTCTTTCAATCTGCCATCAAGCCTGCCAACGGACGCTGTCAGGTCGGCCAATGTTCTGGCTGCACCTTTCAGCGCCTCTTGTTGTGCGGGGGAGCTGATCCGTGTTTTCAGGTTCGCTAACCGCTGCACCAGCACTTCAATGTCTTCGTTGAAGGGACGGCCATCGACGTCATGCTCCACCAGCCCCAAACGCTCGCTTATGGCGCCCCGAAAAACAGCAAGACTGTCTTCCCGCTGATTCAGTGTTTGCCTCATCTCCCTCAGCTCAGCCACCCGCTTGACGGCAGCCTGAGCAGTAGGCTGCTCGATGAAACGAATAAGATAGGCAGTACGTGGCTGTGTGAGCGTACGGTTGTCGGCAAGGAACCATTGGGCCTCAGAGTTCCGTGCGTCCAGTACCAGCGCCTGATACGCACCTTTCTGACGGATCTGGTCAGCCAGTTTGCGCAGGGTCACCCGTTCGCTTTCATAGGACGCATTTGCAGCAAGATAAGCTTCACCCGCCTGCCCCAGGTAACCGGCGAGGTCGTACCCCCTACCCGTTCCAAGCCAGGCATTGGCCACACCGGGATAGGCCAGTGGGTACTTTTTGGCGCGATGCCAGGACTGCATTGCCGCCCGCTGGTTGCCACTGGCCGAGAGCGCAAGACCGTGAAGGTAGAGGCCATGGGATGTGCTGTAGCTTTCCAGGGGGATTTTCTCCAGGAAGCCGATGGCCTTTTCGTAGTCTCCGTGATCGTAAGCAAGGTAGCCGGCGCGAACCAGTAGTCGGCTTCTGAGTTCCTGGCTGCGTTGGCTGTCGACGTCTTCTTCGGACATGGCCAGAGCCACTCGAAGCGCAACCAGTGCTCGCGATGGATTCCGGTCCTGCCTGCCGTAGTCAGCCGCAATGTTCATGTAACCCAGCGCAGCCCAATAGCCTGGCTCCATGGACGCCAGCACCTTCCCGGCCCGATCGGTATGCCCCGCCTCCCTCTCAATCTCGGCCAACCGGTAAAGCGCCTTTTGCCGGTCACTTCCACTGGCCCGCTTTGAAGCAGTTTCAAGGTATTCCCGGGTTTTGTTGTCTCCAGAACCCGTCGGCAGTTCCGCCAGCAATAGTGCCGCCTGCCCGCGGTAATACTGACCTTCGATCAGTTCTTTCAGCAGCCGTTCAGCCTCTTGATGACTCCCCGTAACCAAAAGTGCTTTAGCGCGAACCAGGCGTTCGGCTTCGGTAGTGGCATTCCGGGTATAACGCAATGCTGCAGCCGGGTCATGGGTGTCCAGGGCGAATTGTGCGAGCCCCAAGTGCAACGACGCCAAATCGCTGCCTCCGGACGCCAGCCCCGGGATAAGGGCCACAGCCAGGCTGAGGGCAAACAGAGTGGAAACTTTCCGAAGCTTAGCGAGCACGACCATCCTTTCGCCCTATTTCCATTCCTGAAACGAAACCACTGGTTCGTAGTCTGGCGCCGCGGCATCCAGGGTCATCTGTATACGGGATTCGCCCGGCCGCTTCCGGAATGGGTGAGTCGCTTCCCGGCGAACAAAGCGCTCATTGGCCGAACGAGCTGTTAGCACGGCTTTCAACTGATGGGAGCCATGAGGCAGGTTTCCGATATAGAGCCGCTGAACACCGCCCTGTTTCAGAGAGTCGCGTTCCCGGTCGGTATAGAGGTGGGAAGCAACGGGCGTCTCGTTCAGGTACAGTTCCACCGAGTCCAGATCCAGCCCTTCCCTATTCCTGAGTGTCAGGAAAACTGCCACTTGCGTGTCGACGGGATAAAGTACGTTCTCCTCCAGTTCGTACAACGTCTGGCTGAGGTCCGCCACATCGGCTTTCAGGCGGTCGATCTCATGATCCAGCGACTCCGCAAAGGCGCTTCGCGTTAAACCGAATAGGCACGCCACTAGCATTGCCACGATGACCGGCCACGCCACTCTTCCCTGGCGCCTAACCGTTACTGTTTGCTGCGCTTCGGCGACCATACGCTTCCTGCCTCTTGCAATGTTCTGTAACAAACCGGCAGAAAGAGTAACACTTGGTAACAGGCAAGAACGGTATCCAGATCACCAATTGGAAATCCGAAACCGTCGGTTTTTTTAACAGGAGGAAAACGTTGGGGTATGTCACGTTTTAGAGAAAGGCGCTTGATCGCAGTTAATTGGCTGATTTACAGACGTTATCTTTAACTGGCCCCGGATTTGCTCCGGGAAGAACGCGGGGAAGCCTATTGGCGCCCCCGTTTGATATGCCGAGCTTAGCCGATGCCATCAACCGCATCGGCTTTTTTTATTTGCTCAGTTGTTTCATGGCCGATTCCAGACCTTCAATGGTCAACGGGTACATGTGGTCATTCACCAGTTGGCGGGTCATACCGAGCGATCCACCCATGCCCCAGTAATTCTCCGGCAATGGATTGATCCACACCACCTTGCGGAAGTGGTCGGTCATTCGCTGGAACCACGTTGCACCGGCTTCCTCGTTCCAATGCTCGATGGAGCCGCCGGGGTGTGACACCTCATAGGGCGCCATGGTGGCATCCCCCACGAAGATCACTTTGTAGTCCGGCGTGTACTTGTGAAGGATATCCCAGGTGCTCGTCGTTTCGTTCATCCGGCGGATGTTGTTCTTCCACACGCTTTCGTAGATGAAGTTGTGAAAGTAGAAGTACTCCATGTGCTTGAATTCGAGCCGGGCAGCCGAAAAGAGCTCCTCGCAGACCCGCACGTGAGGGTCCATGGAGCCACCCACGTCGAAGAAGATCAGGACTTTGACCGCATTGTGCCGCTCGGGAACCATCTTCAAGTCGAGGTACCCGGCATTGCGGGCAGTGGAGCGGATGGTATCGTCCATGTCGAGCTGGTCCGCGGCACCCTGGCGGGCAAACTTACGCAGCCGACGCATGGCCACCTTGATATTGCGAATGCCGAGAGTGACGCTGTCGTCCAGGTCCTTGAATTCCCGTTTTTCCCAGACCTTTACGGCGCGGCCATGACGACCCTTGTTCTGGCCAATGCGAAAACCTTCCGGGTTGTAACCGTTCGCACCGAAGGGTGAGGTACCGCCCGTGCCAATCCATTTGTTGCCGCCCTGATGACGCTCCTTCTGCTCTTCCATGCGCTTCTTGAAGGTGTCGATCAGTTCTTCCAGCCCGCCGAGGGAATCGATTTTTGCCTTGTCCTCTTCTGACAGCTGCTTTTCGAATTCCGCGCGCAGCCAATCATCCGGAATCAACGCCTGCATCAGGTCATCAAGGTTTTCTATGCCCTCGAAATAGGCCTGGAACGCCCGGTCGAATTTATCGAAATGGCGCTCGTCCTTGACCAGGCAGACACGAGCCAGGTAGTAAAACTCTTCCATATTCGCAAAGGCGAGCCTGTTCTGCAGAGCTTCAAGCAGGTCGAGGAGTTCGCGCAGGCTGGCGGGCACCTTGGCTCGCCGGACTTCGAGAAAGAAATCAATCAACATAGGGTGCTGCTCTTGCTGAATTTCAGCTGCGACGACGGGCCATGAAGGCCAGCTTCTGCAACAGGTGGACATCCTGCTCGTTCTTCACCAGTGCGCCATAGAGCGGCGGCAAGGCGGAACTGGTGTCCTTTTCCTGCAACATTTTGGCAGACAGCTCATCCGCCATCAGCAGTTTGAGCCAATCAATCAGTTCCGAAGTGGACGGCTTTTTCTTCAATCCTGGCACCTTGCGAACGTCGAAGAAAACTTCCAGCGCATCGCGTACCACCTGCTGCTGAAGACCCGGGAAGTGCACGTCCACGATACTCTTCATAGTGTCGTGATCCGGGAAGCTGATGTAGTGGAAGAAACAACGGCGCAGGAAGGCGTCCGGCAGTTCCTTCTCGTTGTTGCTGGTGATCACAATAATGGGCCGATGCTTGGCACGCACAGACTGCTGTGTCTCGTAGACGAAGAATTCCATGCGATCGAGTTCCAGCAGAAGATCGTTCGGGAACTCGATATCCGCCTTGTCGATCTCATCAATCAGCAGTACCACCTGCTCCTCGGATTCGAAGGCTTCCCACAGCTTGCCCTTGACGATGTAGTTGCTGATGTCCTTGACCTTCTCGTCACCGAGCTGGGAATCCCGCAGGCGGGAGACCGCATCGTATTCGTACAGTCCCTGTTGAGCCTTGGTGGTGGATTTGATGTGCCAGGGAATCAGGCGCAGGCCGAGGGACGCAGCCATTTCTTCGGCCAGGAGGGTTTTACCAGTGCCGGGCTCGCCTTTGATCAGTAGCGGGCGTTGCAGCGTTATGGCTGCGTTGACGGCCATCTGCAGGTCATCAGTGGCAACATATTTCTCGGTACCGGTAAACTTCATGCTGATAGTGTCCTGTTCAATTAACGGTTAAACGTCTGTTTGAAAATAGACTCAGAGTATAGAGAACCGAAGCCGTTCTGATAAGGGGGCCTGTTCAATTAACCGCCGATTACCGATCCTTCCCCGCACCCTTGTCATTGTCATTGTCATCGTCGCCGTCGTCTTCAGGCTCATCGTTGTCGTTGGGCTCGCTCTTCTCATCGGTATCCGTCAGGTCGTCGAACTCGGAAAGGTCAAAATCCTCCAGCCCGAACTCGTCTTCACCGTCCTCCACCTCCGCATCAGCGACGGGAATATCGTCCTCGGGCAACTCTTCGTCTTCCCCAAGCTCCGGCACTTCTTCCTGCTCAGGTTCAGCGGCAGCCTCTCCCTCGGGCGCTTCCTCCGCGACTAGAGGCGGTTCCTCGTCGTCTGCATCCTGTTCCTGCTCAGGTTTTCGGCGCTTCACCAACAGCCATGCCACCCCGGCAACCACCACCACACCCAGGGCGCCGGCAGCGGCCAACATCCAGAACGGTATGCCGCTCGCGTCATCCTCGTCGGTGGCCGGCATTTCCGGTTCCGCCTCTGCCTTGTCGACAGGCTGCTCCTCAAGCGGCTTCGGTTCGGGTTCCTCAACCTGACTGATATCGATTGGCCCGGAACTGGACAGAGGTGGGTCAATTTCGGGAGTTGGTGAGGTCTCTGGCAACTCATCCTCCATCACCGGAGCTTCCTGCAGGGGCTCGTCAGCAACGCCTGCACCGACCGAGGCTTGTTCGCCATCGGGCTGAATATATCGGGTGACGGTACTGAAGCGCCGAGAGAACGTCTGGCCGTCCGCAACAACGCTGAGCTGGTATTCACCGGCATCAGGCAGGCGTGTGATGGCGTCCGTATAAACACCGTCCTGCGGCGGCTCATCCGGCGACAACAGCTTGTTGCCGCTGCGCCCGCCCTCTGAGGTTAATGACACACTGACATCAATAACCCCCAGGAAGTCCGGATTTTCAATTTTCCGGTCTTCCTCAAAGAAGGCCACCTGAAGAGATATTGGTTTGTTTTCCGTGAACGTTGGCGGGACCGGGCTCACAACCATCCGTAGATCGCTGACGACAGTGACCCGGCTTCCCTCACCCAATTCGCCATTGATCTTCCAATCACCCGCTTCAGGGTTAGTGACTGTAATCAGGTCGTATTCCGTTTCGCGCACCCAACGCATTCCGTCGGTGGCAGACTTCGGCCCGCCTTTGATGCCGCCGGGACTGACCAGCTCAAGCGTTCGGTTGGCGGCAGACTCATCACCGGCGCGAAAAATCAGCGCGGTAAATTCCTCTACGCCACCGTCCACCTGAAAGCCGTTGTCCTCAATGGGAATCTGCTGCTGCGGTACAGCGGTGTTCAGTGCTTCAAGAAAAGCCAGGGTCAGTGCATCAGCGGACGACGCCAGGGCATAGCGGCCCCCGGTGCGTTCCGCAAGGCTCTTCAAAAGAGCAAGGTCTGCCTCCTCGGACAATGCGACGGTATGAAGGGTGGCACCACGGCTGCTCAGATCGTCCAGCAATGTCCCCAGAATCCGCTCACGCTCTTGATCATTGGCGCTCTCGTTGTCGGAGATATCCACTTTGCCATCAGTGAGTAGAATGAAATCCGTATTATCGAGGTTCTCCGTGCCCAACAGGTAATCATCACTGGCAACCTGAATCGCCTCCCCCAGATTGGTCCGCAGGGCGACTGAATTGATCTCGTCTGAGCGCTCGACAGCCAGCCCCCGCCAGTCATCAGTGACTTTGCCATGGGGCACCAACATGTTGACGTACTGACCAAAGGTCCAAACTCCGGCACTGGCTTGCGCAGGCAGCATACGCGCCAACAGCCGTACAGCCGGACGGCGCAGGTTGTTCGGGTCGTTGGTTTTCATGGAGCCGGAGATGTCGACAATAATGCGGACATCAGCGCTGTCCGGCAGTTCCAGGGTGGGTGCCTGCTGCGCAAGCGCTGTAAGAGGAAGGATAAGAAAGACGGCAAACAGGCGGCTCAGAAGTCGCATCAGGGCAGCTCCGTGCGGGATGTCGATTGTGGGAAATCTCAGCGTTTAACCAGTCGGTATCTGACGAGGTCGAGAACCCACACCAACACCATCACCAAGGATGCAATGCCCAGATTCATGAACGCGCGGCCCGCGTTGGCAGCATCACCCAATATGGTTTCGTAGCCGCCGTGCAACCAGGCCGGCATCCACCAGCCAGCTACCTCACCGGACTCGACCGGGGTCAGCAGGATGACAATCAACGCGGCCTGCAACAGGGTGCGAATGGCGTAAACCGGAATTACCCGAAACAGGCGGGATATGGTGTAGAAGAACACCACAAAGGCAACGGCGTACAAGGCCCAGAATATTCCGTAAGCAAGATTTGTTTCTGCGTCTATCATCAAAGGATCCAGTGAATTATGTGTTCTTCCCAATCGTCTTCCGGCACATCGGCTTCCGAGATCACGCGATTACGCACCGATATACCCGCTTCATGAACCGTATCGGGGTCACCCGACCGTAGCGGGTGCCAGTCTGCAAGTGCACGCCCTTCCGCCAGTGTGCGGTAGGCACAGGTATATGGCAGCCAATGGTAGTCGTTCAGCGTATCCGGTGTCAGCACCGTGCATGCCGGCACTTTCTGCAAGCGCTCGGAATACACGCTGCACTGGCAGGTGTCCTGTTCCATGTAACGGCATACCAGCTCAGTGTAGTAGACATCGCCAGTGTCTTCGTCTTCCAGCTTGGCCAGACAGCATTTGCCGCAGCCGTCACACAGTGACTCCCATTCCTTGGTGGTCATCTCGTGAAGACGTTTGCGTTGCCAGAACGGAATCTCTGCGATCATTCCCCGCTGGGCTCCGGTTTACGGCGAAAGTCTACAACGTAGCCGCTGGATTCCTCAGGCATCTGCAGGAAGAAATCCTTGTCGGCAATAGCCTCCAGAACCTGCTTGCCAGACGTTCGGGCCAATTTCCGATCCGGGGTCATTATCAGGTCCATGGCGTGTATTGGCTGGCCGAATATGCCCCGGAGGCTTTCCGGCAGATCATCCCAAGCCTGGCCCCGTCGAACATAGATGTACGTGTCCGGCTTCTTACTGCTGCGAAACACCGACACAAAGGTCTTTTCGGTCATGATTTCAGTAGTTCCTCAATCTGCTCCTGCACCGGTGCCAGGATGTCACGGCGCCAGCCCTCGTCAAACAGCCCGGCAGCCAGATTTCGTTGTTGTACAACAGCCTCAAGACGCTTGCGAGGCGCCAACAGTTCCACCGGCACATCCCGCTCCTCCGCCGCGTTAATCATGAGGCGTTTGAGCTGCTTATAGAACATCTGGTCCTGGCGGCTCAGGGGAGCGGCGATAACGTCGATGCCGGAATTATCTGCTGTCGATGCCTCCGCAACCTTATTAATAATCGTATCCCCGTAGCGCCTGACCACGGCCGAAGGCAAGCCCTGGATATTCGATAGCTCACGTACTGACTGTGGCAGTCTCTGGGCGATGGCAATCAGCAGTGCATCGGCCACAACCCGGTTGCGGGGTCGATCCCGGAGGCGTGACTCATGTTCCCGCCAACACACCAGGGTTTTCAGCACCCCCTGTTGTTGGCGGCTCAATGTCCAGCCGCCTCGCAGTTTCAGGTAATGGCTGCCGGGATTATCCTGGGCTGCCAATTCCTTTGAAAATCGGGTGGATTCGTCAGCCAATGCCGCTTCAAGGCCCCGTTCCTGCAACCGAGTAATCACCCAGTAATACAAGGGAACGAGGAAGCGAACGTCGTCCAGAGCGTAGCGTTCCTGAGCCGCGGAAAGCGGGCGTGAGACCCAATCCGAGCGCGTCGCCGATTTATCCAGCGACTCACCGAACAGGGTTTCCACCAGTCGGGCATAGCCGACGGAAAAGCCGGCACCCGCCAACGCCGCGCCGATCTGCAGGTCGATAATGCCCTCGGGTTCCAACTGCAACCAGTGTCGGAACAGCTCAAGGTCTTCGCTCATGGCGTACAGCAGCTTGGGGATGCCCGGGTCGGTGAGCGCATTGCGAAAACCCTCAGAAGCCTCTGCAACCGAAGGATCCACCAGGCAGAACCGCTGCCCCATTCCCAACTGGACCAGCCCCGGAATCGGAAAGAACGTGTTTACACGCTCGAACTCGGTATCCAGTGCGAGCGGTTCGCCTTCCCCTTCGGCAAGCCAGCGGTCCAGGTCGTCCGGCTCCCGAATCCAGGTAACCGTGTCGGGAGCCGCAGGAACGGATGCGGCCGGGGTGTTGGAATCCATATAATAAGCCCGGTCAGATTTAATCAGTCAGAGGTTTTCGGCCACGGAAGGCATGAGTCAGGGTGAATCCATCAACATAACCCAGTTCACCACCCACCGGGATACCATGGGCAAGACGGGTGATCAGGATATTGCGGCCATCCAGCCTGTCAGCGATGTAGTGGGCAGTCGCCTCACCTTCCACGGTTGGGTTAGTCGCAAGGATCAGCTCCGTAACCCCTTCTCCGTGGATGCGCTTCAGCAGTCGCTCAATACCGATTTCCTCGGGGCCCACGCCGTCAATGGGCGACAAGTGCCCCATCAGCACGAAATAGCTGCCGCGATAATCGCCCGCCTGCTCAATGGCAAGGAGGTCGGACGGGCTTTCCACCACACAGAGCGTACCAGTACGTCGTTCGGGGTTTTCGCAGATATTGCAGGTAGGCGTATCGGCGAAGTTCTGGCAGCTTTCGCAGCGGCGCACACCGGTCATGGCGCGATCCAGTGCATCGGAAAGCCGGGAGCCTCCGGAGCGGCCGCGCTCCAGCAGGTGGAAGGCCATACGCTGGGCCGTTTTCTGACCGACGCCAGGCAGACAACGGAGAGACTCCACCAGTTCGTCTACCAACGGACTAAAAGCCATCAGCTATCCTCGATCAGAACGGCATCTTGAAGCCCGGAGGCATACCCATACCGGACATCATGCCGGACATCTTGTCTTTCTGGTTCTCCTCAACACGGCGTACGGCGTCGTTGATCGCAGCCGCCAGCAGGTCTTCCAGAATTTCCTTATCTTCGCTCAGCAGGGACGGATCGATGTCCACCTTCCGCACGTCATGGCGACCGTTCATGGTCACCTTGACCAGGCCCGCACCGGCTTCACCGGTGATCTCGGCCTTGGCGGCCTCTTCCTGGGCCTTCTTCATTTCTTCCTGCATCTGCTGGGCCTTTTTCATCAGGTCGCCCATATTGTTCATCACGCTCACCTTCTACAGAATTGCCTTAGAGAGTTGCCACCACGTGGCTCCAACCGCAGACCTTAGCCGGACTTTGCCTGATTCGGCGGCCGGATACTGTTTTCGACGACCCGAGCCTCGAATCGTTCAACAATCGACTGCACTGCGGGATCATTGCGGATCGAGTCTACCGCCGCCTTCTGGCGCGCCTGTCGCTGGCGCTCTTCCCAGGCAGCCGGCGTTTTGCCCTCAGCATCGCCCTGCTCCACACGCAGGGTTATGGTGGCGCCAAACCGATTCCTCAACGCCTCGATAATTTTTTCTTCGTGGCGGGCGTTCAACAACCGTGCGTGACCTTCATCGATGGTCAGCACGATTTCATCGCCGTTGCGAGTCATAGCCGCATTACTGGCGAGGTTACCCGGCATGCCCACAATGCCCAGGCTGCGAAAATCACGCTCCCAGGAAAATTCGCCAGCATCCACGAGTTCTTCGACCGGTTCGGCAGGCTCAGTCGATTCGGTCGGCTCTGCTGGTTCTACCTGGGGCACTTCGGCCTGAGGCGCTTCGACGTATTCCGGCTCAGGCGCTACGGGCTCGGGCTCATAATCCTCAGTGCTTGCCGCTTCGGCCGCTGCAGATTCAGCCGCTTCATCCAGGCTAGCCAGCCAGGCAGCGTCAGGCTCCTCTGGCGCGGGAGCGGGTTGGGATCCCAGTACAGGCTCCTGGGCTTCCGGTTGAGGCTCCGGCTGGGGCGTCGGTTCGGCTCGATGTTCTGGATCGGGTTGTTGAGGCACTTGTTCGGGCTCAACAGCCGCTGCTATTTTCTCCGACGCTGCCGGGCCAGGCTCAGGGTCTTCCCGGGATTCCTGCCCTGACGATGACGTCCCAGAGGCCACCACCGGTGGTTCACGGCGATCGGTGCCGGGCCGGAAAGCCAGCATTCGCAGCAACGTCATCTCAAACCCCATGCGGGCATCGGGAGTGACCGCCAGGTCCTTACGGCCCATCAGCGCGGCCTGGTAGAAGAGTTGCGCGTCTTCCGCGCTCAGACGTCGCGCCAGGGATTCCACCTGCGCGGCGTCCCCAAGCGCATTATCGACACTGCCTGGCACCACCTGCTCCATGGTCACCCGATGGAACAGCGACAACAGGTCCGCCAGGATCACACTGTAATCCGGCGCAAAATCGGAAATGCGGTTGATCTCGGACAACAGCGCGGGCCCATCGTCTTCCACCAGCGCGTTCACCAGGTTCTCGATATCGCTTTGATCGATCGTGCCAAGCATGTTGCTGACATCACTGCCGCTGAGCGTCTGGTTGCCGAAGGCAATAGCCTGGTCTGTCAGGCTCAGCGCGTCCCGCATACTGCCATCCGCGGCACGTGCCAGTAGCCACAGGGCCGGTTCCTCGAAAGGAATGCCTTCCTGGGTCAGCACGTGGCGCAGGTGCCCGGCAATGTGTTCGGGCGTCATCCGCTTGAGATTGAACTGCAGGCAACGGGACAACACGGTCACTGGCAGCTTCTGGGGATCCGTTGTCGCCAGCAGGAACTTGACGTGCTCCGGGGGCTCTTCAAGGGTCTTGAGGAAGGCATTAAAGGACTGATTGGTCAGCATGTGCACCTCGTCAATGAGGTACACCTTGAAGCGGCCACGGGTTGGCGAGTACTGGACGTTGTCGGTGAGCTCCCGCATATCGTCCACACCGGTGCGGGAGGCCGCATCGATTTCAATCAAATCAACAAACCGCCCCTCCTGGATTTCCTGACAACTGGAGCAGGTTCCACACGGTGTGGCGGTAACGCCGGTCTCGCAGTTCAGGCACCGGGCCAGCAGGCGGCCAATGGTGGTTTTGCCCACGCCCCGGGTGCCGGTAAACAGATAGGCATGGTGCAGCCGCTGGTTGTCCAGGGCGTGAATCAGCGCCTGGAGCACATGCTCCTGGCCAACCATATCTTCGAATGTCCGGGGGCGCCACTTGCGGGCAAGTACCTGGTAGCTCATGTTCTGCCAACTGCCGTTAAAAATGGGTTTAACCATAGCACGGTCAGGGTGTTAGAAGAAGCCAACAAGACGCAATCGAAGAGGGATAATCGGGGACGTAAAAACGGGAAATCTGGGGGTGACTCCACCAGCGACACTCCGGCACACAAGTCCACCGCTTCGGCTGCTCCCTTCCGGGCCTGACCGGGTTCACGGTTTATCGTTGCGGAGGCACCAATGGAGCCACCATAACGGGCTTTGGGGCGAAATCCCTCAAAGCGGCGCGCATATTAGCAAAAGGGTTCCGGCACTACAATGGCAGTGGCACTTCATCGCATCGGAACCAGCAGGCGACGCTGTAACGGGTACGGTGGGCCGGCAACACCTCATGGGGAATCTCTTCGCTCATGAACAGCGCCATCCGCCCTGCCAGCGGCAATACGACGCCACATACCTCGTTCTCGTTTTCACGATTGAAAATCTGCAACGCGCCGCCGTCGGCTTCCTGCCAACCCTCATTAAGGTATAACACCAGGCTGACAACCCGCGACGCCCTGCCCTGGAAGCTATCCACATGGCGACGGTAAAAGTCACCGTTGTGATAGGTGGCGTAGTGCGCCTCAAACCGTTTCAGCCCCAGGAACAGCCGCTCATTCAAACCCAGCCTGACCGACTCGAAGAACTCGAACAACGCCGCCTGAACTGGTGTCACCCCCTGCAGCCAGGCAATCTTGTCTCGCCTTACGGATCTGTCCTGGAGCAAGTCCTGACCACGCCCCACACCCGCCTTACGCAGTGCCTCGGTCCGGTCCAATATCCGAACTTCACCGCTAAGCCCCTTTAAAAGGGACGGAGTTAACAGCACCGACACATCCTGGCTCATCCAGCCATGTTCCGTGAGACCATCCGCCAAGTCATCAAGCCACTGATCGCTTCCCGGCGTCGAAAGATCGAGTCCAGCCTGACAAGGCTCGGGAACTGAGGCAGTAATCTGGTCAATCATTCATCAAACTCCGACGGGGACGGCCGATTTTATGATGGTTTCTCGCCGTAAGGACAGTTTTAATTTACCCTGAGTATAAGGACATGCCGTAATGATGATCGGAGCTTTGGCCGGAACTATGGCCGAACTCAGACCGACAATCCTTTGACCACTCAGAACGCTGTAACGAGGCACTACGTGACACTAAAACCCGGGCACTGGTCGTTCACCCGATGGGCAACCGTCGGGCAACTGGAAGCCATGGAGGTACATCACCCCTTGTTCCGCGCCCGCCTTTTTCTGCAGGGCGCTCACCTCACCCACTTTGCCGCCCGCGACGAGCCAGACTGGCTGTGGATGAGCGACATCGCGCGTTTTGAACCCGGCGTGGCCATCCGTGGTGGCATCCCCATATGCTGGCCCTGGTTTGGGGCGCCCGAGAAAAATCCCCCGGAAGTTCGCCGCAGGCTACTGACCACCAGCTCCCACGGGTTTGCCCGCACTGCGGTGTGGGAACTGGAGGATGTGCAGGAAACCGCGCACGATGTGGAGATCAGCCTTTCTCTGGACGCAAACAGTGACTTTTCCGATGCCTGGAACGGCCGCGCCCGGTTACTGATGACCTTCCACTTTTCTGCTAACGGCTGCCAACTGGCATTAACCACCAGCAATTCGGGCTCGGAGCCTCTGGCCTTTACCCAGGCACTTCACACCTATCTTCCGACCCCGGACATTTCCAAAACCCTGGTCACGGGCCTCGAAAACTGCGGATATGTAGATTCCCTGAAAGACTGGAGTTACCACACACAGCAAGGCCCGGTGAACTTCGAGGGTGAAACTGACCGCATCTATGAAAGCGGTCATTCGCTGATGGTTGAAACCCCGTCAGGGAACCGGCGCATCGCCGCCATCGGCAGCGACTCCACGGTTGTCTGGAATCCGGGGCCAGAGAAAGCGGCACGTTTATCGGATTTTCCTGACGCTGACTGGCAGTCCATGCTGTGCGTTGAAAGTGCCAATGCCCTTGGTGACTACCGTGTGCTTAATGCGGGCCAGAGCCATACCCTTGGCGTTATGATAGGAAGAGAGTAGAAATCACATGGGTCTAGCATCGATTCTGAAGTCCCGACTGATCCCGGCGGAGCTGGACAACCACATCAATCGCATCCGCAAGCCGATTGGTTCGTTGGGGTATGATCCCTGGGGCTATAACAACGAAGTGATGAAGTACGGCTTCTCCCTCACCCGCCAGATCTATGAAAAGTATTTTCGGGTCAAAGCCACCGGTGTGGACAAGATTCCCTCAGAGGGGCCGGTGCTTCTCGTTCCCAATCACAGTGGGCAGTTGCCGATTGATGGCCTTTTGATTGCCTACGCTCTCGCCTCCCGCGAGAAAAATCCCCGAATCCCCCGAGCAATGATCGAACGTTTTTTCCCAACCGTTCCCTACCTCGGCAATTTACTGAACGAGTTTGGTGCGGTTCTGGGCGACCCCACCAATTGTGCCAAGATGCTGGCCAACGGCGAGGCCGTGATTGTATTCCCCGAAGGCATTCGTGGTTCCGGCAAGCTGTATCAGGATCGATATCAGCTCAAGCGGTTCGGCAACGGTTTCATGCACCTGGCCATGAAGTACAACGCGCCCATTGTGCCCGTGGGCGTGGTTGGGTGCGAGGAAACCATTCCCGCCATCGCCAACATCAAACCACTGGCTCGATGGTTGGGCATTCCTTACGCACCACTGGCCATGCCGCTCGTCTTGCCGGCGAAAGTCCACCTCAACTTTGGCGACCCAATGGTATTTGATGACCTCGAAATCCCCGAAGAACAGGTGACGGAACGGGTGGAACAGGTGAAGGCAGCGATCAGTGCATTGATCGACACCGGACTGAGCGAAAGGAAAAGGCTGTTCTGATGGTTGAAAAACGCAGACCCCAGATTCTTGTGACGGGTGCAGCCGGTGCCCTGGCCCAACAGGTGATCAGCCGCCTGCGGGATACCTGCAATCTCGTTGCCGTGGATTTTCGTGAACAGGTCTATCTGGGCGACGATATCCCCAGTTACTGCATTGACTTCAACAAGCGCTCCTTCGAGGACCTTTTCCGGCGTTACCAGTTTGACGGCGTTATCCACCTCGGCCGCATCATGTCGAGTCAGCTGACCCGAATGCGCCGCTACAACGCCAACGTGCTCGGTACCCAGAAACTGCTGGACCTAAGCCACAAGTACAACATCAAAAGGGTGGTGGTCCTGTCGACCTTCCACGTCTATGGCGCGGTGGCCTACAATCCGGCGCTGATTGACGAGGAAGCTCCGCTGAAAAGTGCGGGGCTGAGCGCCGATCTGATCGACTCGGTCGAGTTGGAAAACCTCGCCAACATTTACCTCTGGCGTTATCCGGATCTGAATATCACCATTCTGCGGCCCTGCAACATCGTCGGCCCGGGCGTGCGCAACTCCATCAGTACCCTGTTGGGCATGGAGCGGGCACCCGTTCTGGCCGGCTTTTCACCGATGATGCAGTTTATCCATATTGATGACATGGCCGATGCCATCGTGCTCACCTACAACAAACCCCAGCGGGGCATTTTCAACGTGGCACCGGAAGACTGGGTGGCGTATCAGCACGCCCTGAAGCTCTGCGGCTGTAAGCGAATTCCGATTCCATCTGTTCCGCCATTGCTGCCGAGGCTGATACTCCGCACACTGAATCTACGAAGTTTTCCATCGTATCTGATGCACTTTTTCAAGTATCCTGTCGTGATTGATGGCAGAGCGTTCGCGCGGGAGTTCGAGTTCACCCAAAGGCGGCCGCTGAAAGAAATATTCCGGTTCTACCGCGAGAACAAAAAGCCGGTGTAAACAATGGCGCATAACGCAGGAAGCGAGCCATGCTGAATGATTTCAGCCTGATCAGTCATTCCGCTGCAGCCATAGCCTATGGACTGCTGGGGATGGCTATTGCTACGCGATACTTTCGGCGGGATATCGACCGATCACTCGTACTGGCCTCTTTCGTTACCCTGATCTGGGCTGGGTCTCTGATCACCCAGAGCCTATGGGGAACACCCGGATTTTTCATCCGTTACACGCTCGAACTGTTGCGGGACGCGGCCTGGATCATAGTGCTTTTCGCCCTGCTACGGGATTCCTTCCGCACCGCCAACCTGGTGGGCCGCCTCCGTCGCATCCTGGCAACCGCCACGATTACCCTGGTCGTACTGCTGCTCGGTTCCGGGGCAATGGAATACGCCTTCGGATTCACCATTCTCGACGGGAAAACCAAAGTGGTTGGCCAGATCGCCCTCTCCCTGCTAGGGCTGTCGCTGGTTGAACAGATCTGGCGCAACTCGCTGTCGTTCGGCCGCTCCAGCATGAAGTATGTCTGCATCGCAGTGGCCACCCTGTTTGCCTTCGACTTTTTCATGTACGCCGACGCCCTACTGTTTGGCCAGGTAGCAGACTCGTTCTGGAACGCCAGGGGCCTGGTGAACGCAGTGCTGGTGCCTCTGTTTGCCGTCAACGTCATCAATACCCGCAAACAGCCGGTGGATTTTCAGCTATCCCGCTCGGCGGTATTCCATGCAGGAACCCTGCTCCTGGCCGGTGCCTACCTCCTGTTTCTGGCACTGGGCGGCTACTACGTAAAAACCCTCGGCGGTGATTGGGGAGAGGCCCTTCAGGTACTCTTCCTCACTATTGCCCTGGTATTTCTGACCACTCTGCTGACGTCGCGTCGCGTCAGATCCCGGTTGATGGTATTCATCAGTCAGAACTTTTTCGACTACAAGTACGATTACCGGGAAGAATGGCTGAAAATGACCCGCGAAATGGCGGACCTCAGCGACTACCCGCCGCTGCCGGAACGGGTGATCCGCATTCTTACCAGCCTGGTGGAAAGCAACGCTGGCGCGCTGTGGATCAGGGAAGATCAAGGGGACTACCTGCTCAAAACCGCTGTGAACCTTGTGACGCCAAAATACACCACCATCGACGCTAACTCAGAACTGGTCCAGTTTTTGGGTGAACGTGAGTGGATTATTGACCTTCGCGAATACCAGCGCGATCCGGTTGCCTACAACCTGCTGGAAATTCCCGACCCCATCTCGAAAATTCCCGACGGCTGGCTGGTCATTCCCCTGTATCTCAGCAACAATCTCTATGGCATCGCCCTGATCGGCCCCCCTTACGCCCGGGTGGAGCTAAACTGGGAAAACTTCGATTTGATCAAGGTCGTCGCCCGGCAAACCTGTAACCTGCTGGCGCAGGCCGATGCACAGAACCGGCTCTCACGAGCCATGCAGTTCGAAGCCGTCAGCAAGGCTTCGGCCTTTATGGTCCACGACCTGAAAACGCTGATTGCACAACTCTCGTTGCTGGTGAAAAATGCTCCCAGGCACCGGGAGAACCCGGCCTTTATTGACGACATGATCAACACCACCGACCACGCAGTTCGCAAAATGTCCAACCTGGTGGACCATATCCGCAAGCCGGCTGACGAGACCTTGGTGACCGAAGTGGTAGAACTCAACGAGGTCATTACGCACCTGGCAGAACATTATTCCCGCCACCAACCAGCACCCCGGGTGGTGGCGGGAGCCCCCGGAAAGATCCACATTAATGCTGACCGAGAGCAACTCTGCAGCATACTCGGCCACTTGATACAGAATGCCCAGGACGCCACCCCACCGACCGGCGAGATAACCCTGGCCCTCAAAACCGCCAGTGGCAATGTGGTACTGTTTATTCAGGATACAGGGGCCGGCATGACTGATGACTTCATCCAGACCCAGCTATTCAAACCCTTTGAAAGCACCAAGGGGCTGACCGGTATGGGTATCGGTGCCTATCAGGCTCGGGAGTATGTACGCAACGTAGGCGGCAATATCGACGTTACCAGTGAACCCGGTCTGGGTTCCTGTTTTTCTATTCGCTTCCCTCTCGCCCGGCCTGAAAAAGAACAAACATCGGCGAGAATCGAGCCGGAACCGCTGACAAATGACCAGACCGAGCCACAGAGAGGCGCCAAATAACTGACGAAAAACAAATCCACCCAAGCTTATCATTGCAAAGTGTCAATGTTCGGTTAAGAATCAGGGTGTGAGTTTTCAACACTAGACCATCACAAGACAAAAAGGGATTTGTAGCCGTTGTGAGTAGACGACTCTTAATAGTAGAAGACGATCCGGGTCTGCAAAGCCAAATGCGCTGGTGTTTCAGTGAAGACCTGGAAGTGACTGTTGCTGCTGACCGGGAATCTGCCCTGGCAGCCCTACGCAGAATTGAACCCGATGTGATCACTCTGGATCTGGGCCTACCCCCCGATCCCGGCGGAGCATCAGAAGGCTTTTTGTTGTTGGAGGACGTCCTGCGACTGGCCCCCATGACCAAAATCATCGTGGTCACCGGGCGTGAGGATAAAGAAAACGCCGTCAAGGCCATTGGCATGGGGGCAAGCGATTTTTACCAGAAACCCCTGGATGCCGACATCCTGACGTTTGTCGTCAACCGGGCCTGCAGACTGGCGGAACTTGAGCGCGACAACCGTGAACTCGCCCGCCACCGCAACGGCACCAACATCAAGGGTATCGTCGCGGCCAGCCCTCAAATGCTGTCGATCTGCCGCACTCTGGAGAAAGTCGCACCCACGGATGTAACAACACTGATCACCGGCGAGACCGGCACCGGTAAAGAATTATTGGCGCGTGCGCTCCACGACCTGAGCCACCGGTCTGAGAGACCCTTTGCGGCGATCAACTGTGCAGCGATTCCGGAAAATCTTCTGGAAAGCGAACTGTTCGGCTTTGAAAAAGGTTCTTTCACCGGCGCCACCCAGAGCAAAAAAGGCAAAATCGAGAGCGCCAACGGAGGCACTCTGTTCCTGGATGAGATCGGTGACATGCCCATGGCCTTGCAAGCCAAGCTGCTGAGGTTTCTGCAGGAAAGGATGGTTGATCGGGTAGGCGCCGTGAAACCCATCCCGGTGGACGTACGAGTGGTGTGCGCAACCCACCGTGACGTTCAGGAACTCATCACCCAGGGCACCTTCCGCGAGGATCTTTATTATCGCATCAGCGAAATCACTCTCGACGTGCCCGCCCTGCGCGACCGGGAAGGAGACGGACTGGTCATCGCGCAGTCGCTTCTGCAATCTCTCGGCAAACAGATGGACCGCCCCAACCTCGCCTTTACCGAAGACGCCATCAAAGCCATCAAGAGCTATCCATGGCCAGGCAATGTGCGGGAAATGATCAATAAAGTGAAGCGGGCCACCATAATGGCGGACGGCAAACGGGTGACGGCTGCCGACCTGGAATTGAACTGCGACCGCGAAGGCCCCGAAAGCCAGCTGAACCTGCGGCAGGTACGCGAAAACGCAGAGCGTGCCGCTATTATACAGGCACTTCAGTCCTGCAGTTTCAATATGGCGCAAGCCTCACGCCTACTGGGCATCACCCGGCCAACGCTTTATAACCTGACTGACAAATACCGGATAGAGGCATCCTCTGAATCGTCGAGTGCCTGAGTAACAGGCAGGGAATCCATAACAATACCCAAAAAGGAAAGGAACAGGGCCATGAAACCAGTGTTAGCAGTACGTGCCACCCTTCTTTCAGTTGCCATATCGATGACTATCGCCGGCTGCAGCGGCGGCAACGGCGAAGAAATGAGCCAGGAGGACATCCAGTACCTCAGCCACCTGGACCAGTCGCGCTTTTTCCAGCGCCAGGGTGAACTCAAAGCCAGTACGCTGGAGGCGCGTAGTGCGATTGAGATGCAGCCAGACCGCATCGAGCCCTATCTTCTTATTGTCAACAACCTGCTTACCGCGGGTGATGCCCGCAACGCCGAACGGCAGCTTGATCAACTGCTCGCTGACATCGACGAACAGTCCATTGATCAGCAATACCTCAACGATGCCGCACTGATCAGGGCGGAAGCCAAGCTGATGCAGCAACAATATGAGGAAGCACTGGCCGCCCTGGATAACTTGAATGATCCAGATCGCATCCAGCAACTTAACGCCTCACTGATCAGGGGCGACATTCACCTTGCAGCCGGCCGTGCCGATGAAGCGAGCGAAGCCTATTCCGATGCCCGTGATCTAGACGCCAGCGCAGCCCTTCCATTAATTGGCCTGGCCAAAGTTGCCTTCAGCGAAGGCAATACGGAACAGGGTAATGAGTTCGTCGCGCAGGCCGAAGAAGTCGACCCGGAGCATGTGGAATTGTGGCTCCTAAAAGGCCGAATCGCCCATGCGGCTAAAGAGTGGGCGAAGGCCGAACAAGCCTACGTCAACGCACTGGAAACCATAGGTCAGTACGACATTATGACGTTCCAGAAATTTGAAACCATGTCTGCGCTTATCGATGTGCTTCGGGAGCAGGGAAAGTCCTCAGAAGCGTTTGTTTACGAGGAAATTCTCGCCAAATCTGCACCAGGAACTATAAAAAGCAACCTGATAGCCGCACAGGAGGCGTTCAACAACGGCGAACTGAATAATGCTGCCCGTTATCTTGAAGAAGTATTGGCCCAGGCACCGGGTCAGGAACAGGCGGCACTGATGCTCGGCATCATTCGCTTTCGCCAGGGCCGGTCAGAGGAAGCTGAATCCCTGCTGGCCCCGGTTGCCGATATGGGTAACTCCGAACAGGCGAGAAAACTGCTTGCCGCCACCCGCCTTCAGATGCGAAATCCCGAAGGCGCGCGAGAAATTCTTGCCAATCTGGAAGATCAGGATTCTGACCCCGACACACTGGCGCTTGTGGGTATCGCCTCACTGATCAGTGGCGACACCGAAAGTGGCGAACAGTTTATCGAAAAATCCCTGGACCTGGCCCCGGACAACAACAGCCTGCGACTGCGATATACAACCTATCTGGTGCGCACAAATCAGACTGAACGGGCCATAGCAGAGGCAAACCGGGTACTGGAGAACAATCCGGACTCGGAGCAAGCCAGATTACTGATCGTCCAGGCCCATGTATCCGCCAACAACAACGATGCTGCAATGACCGCCGCTTCCGATTGGGTAAATGAGCAACCCAAAAGTGTTGCCGCGCTGGTTACTCGCGGCAACGTTGCCGCCAACGCCGAGAATATCGAAGAGGCAAAACAGTATTATCAGAGAGCTGTAGAAGCTGATAGCAATAACCCTGCCGGGCTCAATGCCCTTGGCAACCTCGCACGGTTACGCGATGAATCGGACCAGGCAGTAGACTATTATCGCCGCGCCATTGAAGTATCACCGGACAACCGTCAGACACTCCAAGGCCTGACCGCCGTAATGAACCGGGAAGAACTGGCCTCCCTGATGGAACAGATCCGTGAACAACATCCGGATGCCTACGGCCCCAGATTGATTTTGTTGGAATCGGCTCTGATCGACAACGACACGCAGCGGGCCGATGATCTCACAGCAAGCCTGCTGGAACGTGAAGACGAGTCCAGCCCAGCTCCAGCTGAATCGGCCGTTGCATCCGTGTATCACGGCATTGCTACCCAACTGGCTCAGCGCGAACAGTTGGATCAGGCAGCCAGTGTTTTACGCAGAGGACGCGTACTATTTCCGGATAATGAAGAAATCGGTATTCAAGCGGCTGCCATCCAGTTTGCTGAAGGCAACACCAAAGAGGCTCGTGACATTCTAAGAGACGTTAAACAACAACATCCCGAATCTGCGGCTCCTTTCCGCATCGAAGCTCGCTATTTCGAAAGGCAGGAAGAATACCAGCAAGCCGCTGAGCTCTATCAGCTTGCCATCGAACTGGAGCAAAACGCCTCACTGGAAGTAGCCCACGCCCGCGCCCTGGCTCGGTCCGGGCAACCCAGAAAAGCTGCTGAATCCCTCGAGAACGCGCGCCAGGCCTTCCCGCGGAGCCCCCAGATCTTGATGAATCTGGCCATGCTGCACCAGGAGAACGAGGCACCGGATAAGGCGATACCGCCGTATGAAAAACTACTTGAGATAACCCCTCGGAACGTGATCGCACTGAACAACCTGGCGTGGATCTACTATCAGAAAGGTGATGACCGCGCCATGGAACTTGCCAGAAAAGCGTTCGAACTAAAGCCCGACAACGCCGCCATTGCTGACACCTACGGCTGGATCCTGCTCAAGGCTGGGCAAATAGAAGAAAGCCTGCCGGTGCTGGAGAAAGCCCACGAATTGCAACCGGATTCCGAGGAAATCGCCATGCACCTGGCAGAAGCCTATCGCGCCACCGGCCGTGATGCTGAAGCAAGACGGGTACTGGAGAAATTTGAAGACCAAGGGTAAGAGCTAAACATAAAGAATAGCTATAACCATTACGACACGATATCGAAACGTTCCTAGAACCCGGTGGCAGTGACTGGGTTGCCCGACAATAATTACCTTGTAAAACCATTGACCTTAAAGGCCCGTGTAAAACAGTTTTCGCGGGCCTCATGGAAGGAAGGGTCGCATATGTCGGTAAGCACAGTTTTGGGCATTGGAAGCGCCTTAATTTTCATCTCTGGCTGCCAAAGCTGGCAATTCAGGGATATCGAAAAACTCCCCCCCACCGCCTCGATCCCCCAGGAGAGTGAACCAGGGAAAGTGGATGCTTGGTATTTCGATGGCATTGTCGGGGAAACCATAGACACCCTAACCAGCGCTGATACCTATCCGAATTCGCCAAACGAAATCAGTGAACTTAACCAATTACAGCGGCTCGAAGACCGTGCCAACAGCTATGGCACCCTGATCAGAGGATATATCGAGCCGCCTGTAACCGGTGAATATACTTTCTATGTCAGTGGTGATGATGAAACAGCTTTCTGGCTGTCGGGCTCACAAGATACCGAGGCTGCGAAACAGACTGCAACGACGGGTCGAGCTACACGCGTTGAAGACTATGACCGATACTCCTCACAAACCTCCCCGACCCACTATCTCGAAACAGGAGAACACTACTATTTCGAAGTGCGTCATAAAGAAGGCCGATACGACGACCACTTCAGCGTGGCCTGGGAGGGCCCGGGCATTAGCCGCCAGGTCATCAGTGGCGATTATCTCCACAGCTACGCACAGCAATTACCCACCGCCGGCCAGGAAATGACCGCTGAAGAGGCTTACGAGATGGGCTATCGTGTCGGCTTCTTCGATGCGGAACGGGGTCTCGCTTTCGTACCTACCTACCCTCCTCTCGACGAAGACAATGACGGCCTATACGATAACTGGGAGGTCTTCTACGGTCTCAGCCCGGCAGAGCCCACCGATGCCAACTCGGACGACGACAGCGACCTTCTTAGTGCCCTGGACGAGTTCTGGAGCGGAACGAACCCTACCAAACCGGATACTGACGGAGATGGCATCCCCGACGGCTACGAATTCGCCTATGGCCTGGACCCGCGGAACCTGTCAGACGCATCCGTTGATCTGGACGGCGACGGTTACAGCGTGCTGGAAGAGTATCAGGCAGGCACCGCCCCGAATGATCCGCGAGACACCCCCATTCAGACACCAAATTACACCGCTGGCTTTGTAGGCCAGTATTTTTCCGGAACTGATTTCGATGAATTCCTTTACACTCAAAAAGACCAATCGATCCGGAACAATTGGGGCAGTGGCAGGCCTTCTCCGGATATGCCTAGCAACCGCTTCAGTATCCGTTGGCAGGGATGGTTTGTGCCGCCCCATGATGCAGGCACTCGTAGATATCAATTAACCACCAGCACCGATGATGGTGTCCGCTTATTTGTAAACGGTAAGCCTTTGATTGATGAATGGAAAAAACAGTCCGCCACAACTTATTCAGCCGAAATCGACGTGGCAGCGGATGAGCGAGCCGCAATCACAATGGAATACTACGAGCTACTTTACGATGCCACAGCCACACTGACGATATCGGATGGGCAAAACGGCGAACAGCTCAATACAGCAGAGGTTATCCAAAGCCTGGACCTTGCCACCACCCCCGACATTAGCTCACGAGAAGATGGCATCACCGATATCTATAAGTTGCGTTATGGGCTGCCGTTGCTACAGCCCACTGCAAATCAGGTATTCAATAATGAAGGGGTAACCGTATTAGAGGCCTATCAATCAGGCCTACACCCTTACACACTGGAATTGGTGAGCGAGCCAGAAACTCCTACAACGCAACCCACACCAACCGAACCTGACACTGCAATCGTAACCCTTAGTTGGAGCGCCCCCGGCACTCGCGTAGATGGCAGCAGCATCTCGCTTAGTGAAATCAGCCACTACAAAATCAACTATGGGCAATCGCCGGATAATCTGTACCAAGAGGTTCGGGCGGAGTCCGATCACACCGAATATACCTTTGAGGGCCTGAGCGAAGGCAGATGGTATTTTACGATCCGGGCGGTGGATACGGAAGGGTTGACCAGCCAGGCATCAGACACGGTTGAATTTCTGGTGCAATAACGAACTCTAGCTAACTACTATCCAAAGATAGTGGCGGTGTATGTTACTTGCATCCGACAGCTGCTCAATTCCGAGGCTGTCCAATTATTTTACACACCCACCCTCCAAAAACCATATTTTCTATATGTATCAATGATGTATATGATGGCCCGAAATATGCTTGTATGTAACTGAAACGTTACAACCAAAGCGTACTGGAGTAGTAAATATGAAAGGATTTTCGAAGGGCATAGTAGTAGCGGCGGCATTTGCCGTTTCTGGCCTTGCAAACGCCGCGTATATCGGCACGGATAGCTCTGGTTCTTATTCAGGAACCTACAATGTCCCCGGCAATAACAGTTATGCAACGGGAAGCACTGATCCAAAAGGTTACTTTGTCGACGGCGCGCCAGAGTACAGCGTAGGCGACTCCGCCCTAATGGGAAACAGTGTTGTTTACACCTCGAATGACAAGTTCAGGCTGACCTTCACCTTCGTTGGCTATGAAGCCGGCTGGGAAAATGTGTTTTTGTACAACGGTGTCGAGATTTTTAACAACAGGACCCGAGGCACTGTTGGAAATACTTTCTCCACCATTGTAACCGGCACAACTGGTACCACACTGGATTTCGGATTTGCGACCTACAAAAGATCCTCATCGATCCTGGAAAGTCAGGACAACAGCAACTCCAACGGCTCGACTTCATTCAACTTTGTTGTTAATGAACTAGGTATAGACTCTTTGATCCTGAGCCTTGATGACAACAACCAGGTTGACGACAACCACGATGACCTTTTGATTAAAGTTAAGGCCACCAAGGTGCCAGAGCCAGGCACCGTTGCCCTCCTCGGTCTAGGCATTGCCGGACTGGCTCTGCGTCGCCGAGCCAAGAAGTAAGGACATAATCGCTTAGAGCGTATTATGTTAGAATGATAACCCTGCCATTCGGCGGGGTTTTTTATGTCATCGGAGCGACAGATCTCAGTGCTTGTTGAAATCATCTATACGCGTTCAGGCCGGGGACTAACCAAGGATGCTGACCTGCTCAAAGATTCAATCCGATCTCTGGGACATGGGGTATCCGTCACGGCCCTTCCTCCCCAAAATCTCCTGATCCGAAAGCTTTCCGGAAAGTGGGGGCGAGCGAAAAAGCGTTTTCCTTCCGCACACGCTGTGGAGCTTACGAACTCGCTCGAGAGAATGCTCCGGCGTTTATTCCGCGCCAGAACCCGGAATGCGGACCTTGTGATTCATCTCGAAAATATCCACCCTCACTACATTAATCCTCAATGCACCAACTGGCTGATTCCAAACCAGGAATGGTTCCGATCCGAACGTAGCCACTACCTCACTGATATCGACGCAGTACTCTGTAAAACCCAAGTAGCAGAACGCCGCTTCAGAAAGTTACATGGCAAAGTGGAATTCCTGGGATTCTCTACCCCTGGAGCCAAGCGAGCGTTAACCACACAATTGCATCTAAAACAGTCCGAAAACTATCTGCATGTGGCCGGCTCCAGTCTATCGAAAGGCACTTCTGCAGTCATTGGCGCCTGGGAAAGGCATCCGGAATGGCCAACTCTCATCGTTGTGGCAAACAGCGCACTTGTTGAACAAGCGTTACCGGCCAATATTATTCTGAAAAAGAACCTGTCTAATGAAGAAATGAAAGAACTCTGGTGCCGTGCGGCAGTGGCTGTCATTCCTTCAGAGGTGGAGGGATACGGTCAGGTGCTAGGAGAAGCCATGTCTGCGGGAGCGGTGGTTGTCACTACCAACGCCCCTCCGATGAATGAACTGGTCACGACCAGCCGGGGCTATCTTGTACCCTGGTCCGAAAACCGCCCCTGGCGACTTGGAACACGATACAAGGTAACTGTTGAAAGCCTGGAGCTCTGTCTACAACACGTTTTTGCGGAGTCGAGCGATACTATTAATGCGAAGGCATTGGAAGCTCAACAGTGGACCATCGACAACCATCAGGCATTTGAAAAGCGACTGGAGCAGCTTATCGCCTCTGTAGCGCCGCAACCTGCTAGTATTATTCAACAAACTGCCGATCAACCTGTTTGACAATCGGCGGAAAAACATCGCTTACGAAATCGACTACCGCTGCCTCGCCCTCACACTCATCACAAGCCGCACCGAAAATAATCAGAGACGCGTCCGTCCGAGGGCCGAAAAAGCTCACTACTTGAGCAAACTTTGCCCGCCACTGATCCGTCTCCCACAAACCCGCAACATAATAACCATAAGCCAGGTGCACTTGCTCTCCGGATGACAGTCTTCGCAGGGTGACCCCCTGCAAGGGGACACCAGAAGGCGACGTCACGTCAAAGAACCTCTCTGGCAACCACTCATCGCGGTCGTAGATGCGATTGTAGTATTGAATGAGCTCCGCCCTGTGGCGTTGATACTCATAGCTATACACCCCCACAAATAACTGGTGCTGGTCCGACCCCGAGTCCAGGGTAACAGCCTCCCGGTCAAACACCGTTTGAACAAAGACAAGATCAGGATTTTGCACCGATGGTTTCCACCCACTCAACCGATTTCCGAATAAAGGCCCGTAACGTTCAGCATTCAGGCTAAGGTCAAATGAGTCCGGTGACGGCTTTATTTCTCCGGTAGAGGGTGGTAGAGATACAAGCAACAGAACTGGCAGCGCGGAAGTGGCTATAACTCCTGACCATAATCTACGGTAACCAGTTTTACCATTAACAGACAACTCGCGTTCGGCTCTGGGAGACTGTTCCGCATTGGTCATTTCCAGTTTGCGACCGATTAGAAATAGTGGCACCAGAGTAGCCGCAAATACCCACCAACCAAAGTTATCATGATCACGAATCAGGCTCGTTTCCATATTGGTTTCATAACCCATATAGATAATTACAAAAACCCGAATCCAGTTTGCCAGTAATGCAAAGCCTACGGCCGTCAGAAAAAACACAATCCTTGAACGCAAACACCTGAAGTTGAGCTCTCCGTACAACGCAGCAAGGGACTGGCCCACCAATAAGTATCTCAAACCGGAACATCCGTGAGCTACCTCAAAGGCACCAATGCCAATCAAATATACAAATACCCCTTCCACCTCGAAATCAATGTCAAAGAGCCCAAGCAATAGCCTGTTTATTTCTACAGTAATCAGCTGCAATGTCCAGGACAGGTAATCCCACACCGGCACCGTGAATAACAGAATCCCAACGGGAATAATAAATGCCTTGACCTGTCGCCAGCCGAACAAGATGGCAAGCGCGCCCAGAATAAGAGGAACAACTGTGATCTCCCGCAGCGCTTGCACGCGCAAGATATCGCCAAGGCCGTATGCTGCTAACGCCATGGCAAAGGGCACCAGCCACAAAGGATAAAAACTGGAAACTGGTAGTTCCCGTTTTATAGTTCTTACGAATAGTACAACGGACACTAGTAGAAGCAACAAACCATGGGAGTATGATTCGTCAAACTTAAGCCATCGGCTTACGATGCCTTCAACAGTGGGCCATATAAGCAGAAAAAGGGAGCCGAATATTATAAGGAATGGAAGTACTGCCTGAACCACACTTCGATCATGAATCCTTTCAATCGTCATACATCCACTTCCCTTACATGTAAGCCAACCATGGGGTTATTGTGCCTGCGCGCAAACGTTTTCGCCAAGCCAGGGTCGAAGGATCACAACCCCATCCTGCGAGCGAATGCCCTCGCAATAAATGGGGGGCTGGACGCCTGAATACGATACAGGGCCTTGAGCAGAGGACTGCGAACTACTTGGAACGTGGAGAAATGCACAGGTTCCCCATGAAAGTGCGATTTATAAAACTGTTTCTTACCGTTGCCCGCTAGCAAATCGTAGGCATTTGTTGTTCCGTGGTTAAAAGTAGCTTCAATGGCGAATCCTAGATGAAGGTAACCTAGGGACACTTTCGTATCAAAATCTTCCTCATATCCGGCTTGAAGATTGTACCGACAACCGCGAACCACCAGATCATACAGCACAGAAACGCATCGCTGATTGTAGAAGATCAGACTCATAGCTGGCTCGCCTTCACACAAATGTAGCCTTTGAAGGAGGAGGCGATGAAATCTCAGCGCTTCCCTGTCGAACGCAGGTTTTCCCCAACGATTCATATGAAAACCATTAAGACGCTCAAAAAAGTCCCCATCACGTCCTTGATCATGATCGAGGAAAACGAGTTCACCCTGCTTTCGAATGTAAGTCCTGCGATTATAGACTTTTAGCCGTGTGTTCTTTCCAAGTCTCTCTAACCAGTCATTAAAACGGTTGGAGGTATCAATGCGAATTCCTCTATCGTGGGCGCGACGAATAGTCCGGTAGCCTGCCTGTTCATTTACCCCCCCGGCTTCGAGATTCTCCAACTGATCCACCGACACATCCGTACAGATCAACTCATCCCACTTCAAATGTTTCAGCGCCGAAACAAGCGCCACCCTGACTTTCTGTTCATAGCCCCTGCGGGCAATAATTCCGCAATACTCCGTTCGCACAGTTGGCGCCAGACGCCAGGCATTACCGAGCATGTATAGACGGGCAACCCGAACTCTCGCAGGCGTTACCAAAACCCTTCGGCAGAAAGGACCAATGCCGACAAGTTCACCCTCCTCGTCAAAAACACCTAGCAGAACCAGTTCCATGCCCAGAACCTGGGACCAGGTTTCCCACCAGCTATATAGCCACGGCCAGCTCATAAACAGGGGACTGGCATCAGATGCCTCAAGGCATCGTTGCCACTTTTCCGCCATGGTGGCAAAGCCCGCCTCAGAAACCGGTTTGACAGTTAACATGGCGCACGCTCCACATCCAACACACCCGGTACGGTTTCAGTATTGTAAAAATCACTGGCGGCCTGCAGGAACTCACCATCGGAGTCGCCAGCCATAATAAACCAGGCAGACAACTGGCCAGAGCGTTCCTTGTCGGGCTCATAAATGTAGAAGCGTGGCCGGCCCCGGAGCTGAACGAACCCTTGCCCCAGAAGTGTTTCCTGCAGCTCCAAATCCGAAGTAATAGCCACGACCTGATTCGCATGGGGCCAGTGCCTGATCGCTGCCCCCAAGAGGGCACGTTTAAGCGGTTCGTTATGAGCCGGGCCGCAATAGTCGACAATACGCAGGGTGCCCCGGCTGAAACGCGTTATCAGTATTGCCGCCAGCTCTTCCCACACCCAGGCACAAACGAAACCATATCGGCCCAATGGGTGACGTTGGTAACGCCAGTCAAGGTATGCGAAGTCCCTTCGGACAATTCTTCCATAATCCGGTGCGCTACGTTCCCAAAGCGCATCAACTTGCTCTCTCGTAGGGAGGCTTGAGCATGCCTTGGTACTCAATCCCGATATATCGGGTACGGCCGAGAAAGCCCACTTCAGCCGATTCAGCCATTGGAGAGCGCTCAACAACCAACTACGAAGCCCCTTGCGCCGGCGAAGCATCCTGTAGCTTCTCACGGATTCATTGGGCACCCAGCCCAAGTGACGGAGCACATCGCTGGCCCGGTTACTGATGCCAAAGGCCATAATTACTGGGGCCACCCTGTGCAGTTCATGCTTAATGGCGCTGCCCAGCCCTTGGCCCCGCCATTGCTCAGTAAGGTAGAAATCACAGCTCCATAAAACCCGTTCATCCTCTCCTCTGTCAGCTGCTCTAACCGCCATAACGCCGTTGAAGCCCACCACCCTGTCATCACCGTCAACCAGTACAACGGGCGTAAAGGGTAAACCAAAAGGATTGGACTCAAACTGCCATTGCCACAACTCCGCTTTGTAGGGCACATCCCTAAAGAGCTTGAGTACGCCATCCCGGTATTTGGGCTGCCAGGGAACGCACCGGGGTAAACCGTTTTCTGCATCCACATCATTTCCCATCATTTACGCGGCCATTTCCGAGGGACCATAACGCGATACAGCGCCTTCCAGACAGCCAGATCCAGTGGCGCATTGATAAACGCCCAAGCGATGGCGCCAATTGCCCTGCCAGGCTCGCCGGTGCGAGCCAGGTACCTAGCCTTGCGGCAGTAGAACCTGGCTACCCCCCACCGCCGCTCTGCCGGAGACAGGACATCATCATACTTCGCCAGAAAGTCCCGGATGATCATCTCATTCGCAGCGAACCGGCGGCGCTTATCGGATGAAATCTGGTCCGCCATCACCCGGTACGAGGCAACGATGCCTGGCACATAATGGTAAGAGAACCGCGCAGAAAACCTCAGCCAGAGCTCATAGTCATCAGCGACACCAACCGAGGTATCGAAACCGCCCATTTCATCAAAACACCGTCGCCTTACCAGCGCCGTGGTAATGCTCACGCTGTTGTCAGCCAACAGGTACCGAGTGATCTGACCAGAATGACGCTTCATATTTTCAACACTGATAACCAGTCCCTGCTCATTGATCACGGCCTCGTCGCCATGAACAATATCAACGCGAGGATTCGCCTGCAGAACCGCCAGCTGTTTCTCCAGTTTGTCTGGAGCCCAGATATCATCAGAGTCGAGAAATGCTATAAAGTCGCCCTTAGCCTGTTCAAGGGCCAAATTCCGGGCATGGCTCTGGCCCTGGTTCTCCTGGAAAAAATATTGAACTCGCCCGTCTTTGAGAAAGGGTTCCAGTACTTTAGCGGTGTCGTCTTCTGAACCATCGTCCACAATGATGAGTTCAAGATCAGCGTAAGTCTGAGCCAGAACACTCGATACGGCATCCGGTAGAAACCGGGCCCTATTGTAGGTTGGCGTCACTACGCTAACAGTCGCCATAACAAGCCTTCGATACCATGCCCGCCATCAGCTATTTCAAAAGAACCGCAGCAAGGCTGCGCCAGGAAGCGCGACGGAAGGGGCGCAGCCTAAGCGCCTTGAGCATCTCGGCCAGCGCCCCACCCTTCGATCCCTGGCTTGCCAGATAACGGGCTTTCCTATTATGGAAGGCAGCAAACCCCAAATCGAAATCCTGCTCCGACATAGCTTCCGGGAATTCGCGCCTGAAGTCGGTAATGATTTGCCAGTTGGAATCAAAACGCCGGGTTTTATCAGAGGAAATCTGGTCGTCCATTACCCGATAGTACGCAAAGAATTCAGGTACATAGAGAAAACGGAACCGGGCTGAAAATCGGAGCCACAAGTCATAGTCATCAGCAACACGACGTTTACCACTCATTGCGCCAAGCTCGTCAAAACACCGACGCCGTGCCATGGCCGTATTCATACTCACGCAGTTGTCGCGAATCATATACCTGGCTATTTGACCAGAATAACGCCTCATATTATGTCGGGTAACTTCCGCTCCGACCTCATCGATAACGACGACATCCCCATAGATAACATCGTAATCGGGTTGTTGCCTGAAAAGCTCAACCTGCTTTTCCAGCTTTTCAGCAGGCCAATAGTTGTCAGAGTCCAGAAAACATACAAAATCACCCTTCGCCTCGGAGAGGGCCCAATTACGGGCAACACTCTGCCCCTGATTCTCCTGGCGGAAATAACGGACTCGAGAATCCGTCAACGCAGGCTCCAGCAAGTCACGGGTGTTATCTGTAGAACCGTCGTCTACGATCAGCAACTCGAAGTTCGTGTAGGTCTGCGCAAGAACACTGTTAACCGCCTGTTCTATGAAGTCAGCTCTGTTATAGGTCGGCGTAATGATGCTTACCAGGGGGTTAGCGGGCGTATTCATCTATTTCTCCTGTACCAATGCATTCCCGCTGTTCTTTCAACCAGGCCTGAAACATCAAAATACCCCAGAGAAGAGAGCTGTATTCTTCCCGGCCCGAGAGGTGCTCTGTCCAAATTTGCCGGACCATGTCTGGTTTGAAATAACCCTGCTCCCGAAGACGGGTGGGGTCTAGCAAATCTTCAGCCCACTCCCGCAAAGAACCTCTTAGCCAAACCGCAACCGGCACTGCAAAGCCCTGTTTGGGTCGGTCAATCAACTCTCGCGGTACGTGGCGGTATAGGACCGACCGAAGCACCTGCTTACCAATATTGCCCTGCATGTTAAGCGCGGCGGGCAACCCCATCGCAAACGACACCACCCTATGATCCAGCATGGGAATTCGGGTTTCCAAGCTACAGGCCATGGCGGCACGGTCTACCTTGGTGAGAATATCATCAGGTAGATACCAGTTAAGATCGCGCCACATCAATGTTTTCAGGTCGTTGTCCGGTACTTGGTCCGGAAGAGCGTCCGTTAGCCCATAACTCCCGTCACGAGGCTCCACCAACGCCATGGCCGGATTCGGCCAAAACGATACAGACTGGCGGTAAAACTCTGACAGGCTCTGCGACGAGGCAATAGCTTTGGCCCGGGCGAGACGAAACCGGATTGCATCCACACTGCGCCCACTCTGGGACGGCACTATGGTACTGATTGCCCGGGCGGCTAGCCCGGGAGGGAGATGCCCAGCGAGAGCTTTCAGCCTCGCACTCACCGAACTACGCCGCTGCCAACCACGAAGCATCCCGGGATAACGTTTATAACCGCAGAACAGCTCATCACCTCCGTCACCGGATAGTGCCACAGTGACGTGTTTGCGCGTCATCTGGCTAAGCAGATATGTAGGCAACTGGGAAGAATCCGCAAACGGCTCGTCATAAATCTGAGGCAAACTTGGCACCAAGTCCCTTGCATTCTGTTCAGTTACATAGAGCTCAGTATGATCCGTGCCAAGGTGTTCTGCCACTGCAGCTGCGTGTACTGCCTCGTTATAACCCTCCTCGTTAAAGCCAATGCTAAAGGTGCGAACCGGCTGAGCAGCACGCTTCTGCATTAAGGCAACGACTGTGGAGGAATCAACACCACCAGACAGGAACGCACCCAAGGGAACATCCGATATCATCTGGTCATTGATAACATCCTCAAGAAGTGATTCAAGATGAGAAACTGCACCGTTAAAAGTCCAGTCCCGCCCATCAATAAAATGAGTCTCCAGTCGCCAGTAGCGAGTGGGTTCAAGCGGTTCTCCCGGCACCAACTGTTTCAAATCTAGACTGACAAATGAAGCAGGCGGTAGTTTATGGATACCGGAATAGATGGAATGGGGTGCTGGAATCAGGTTGTGACGCAACAACAGCGATAAGGCGCCACGATTAATATCTCCTTGCCAGCAGGGATGTCGAGTAAGGGCCTTAAGCTCTGAACCAAACAAAAAAGTACGTCCCTGCCAGCCATAATACAGCGGCTTCTCTCCCATTCGGTCCCGCGCGAGATAAAGCTTGCGATCGCTCCTATCCACCAGGGCGAACGCGAACATACCATTGAACCGGACCAACGACTGTTCCACGCCCCAGGACTCGAAAGCGGCAAGCATCACTTCTGTATCGGAATGGCCGCGAAACTGAGCACCGGCACTTTCCAGCTCCGCTTTGAGAGTACGAAAATTATAGATCTCGCCGTTAAAGGAAATAACGTAACGGCCGGACTCTGACACCATTGGTTGGGCACCGAATTCCGACAGGTCGATAATAGAAAGACGGCGGTGAGTCAGGCCTAAACACAATCCTTCGTCGAACCAGACTCCACCCGCATCCGGCCCCCGGTGGATAATTGCGTGCCCCATGCTTTCCAGAATCGATTCACATTGGTCTGTTCCATCAGGCGACTCCTGTCCGACGAATCCCGCGAAACCACACATCTAAAAAACTCTCTTTTTCATACGTTTCGCCTTAAACGCGCTGGCATAATACGCATTAACACCTCCCGTTCATCCTTCCTGAGGGAAATTATCCAATACAGCACGCTATATACCGTTGCGGAAACCACAACCGCGAGGACAATCTCCAGGTAACCCGGAAATCCATACTCCACCCGCCACCAGGCGAGGCTACAGCCCATAACAGTCACCGGAATAAGTGCAGGAAGAATCACTTGTTTCACGTATTGAAGCATGGTGATCCCCAAATTATGGGCAACGACCTTCAGGAATATGGGCATAACTATAAATACCGGCAACACCGAACCCAACGCTGCCCCAATGACCCCGTATTCAAATACCAGCCAGATGCTGAGCCCCAGATTAACAAGCGCAGCCGGCGGCGCAACCTTGGCGAAAATTACGTGTTTATTTATCGCAGTAAGGTAACGACTGGCGAACGGATTGAGCATGGGTACCAGCGTGTACGTGACCAGTAACACCAAAATCGCATCCACAAGCGCGGGATCAAACTCTCCCTCCATCCAGATAGCGATAAATGGTCCTCCAATAAGGCAAATACCAACGCCCATCGGAATAACCAATGCCACTACGAGCTTGCTAACAATCATAAAGATAGATTTGATCTTGTCTTGGTGACCTCGGGCATTGAGATCGCTAAAAACCGGCATAAACGTGTGGGTAAGAGTCATAGTAATGGTGGAGATATAGCCCACCAAGGTTGACGGAATAGTGTATACAGGCAATGCGGCCGGTCCGAGTATAGTCCCAATTACGAGCTTGTCTGATAGACGTTCAACTTTGGAGGCGGCCCCTTGAATAAATGACTTGAAGCCGAAAAAAAACATCTCACGCAGCTTCTCCCGGGAGAAGTATCGGATGTGCGGGTACAGCGTACCTAATGCAGGTTTCAGCAAAACGGCGCCGAAAATCAAAAGCTTTATCAATTGCGATAACGCCCCCAGCCCAACCAACAGTGCAAGCCCGTTCTCTGGCGTCATGTAGATATAGCTAATAACTGCAGTAGCAACAGTCATCACAATATTAACCATATTCTTGAAATAGTAGCGCTGAAGCCCCTCCAGGAAACTCCCTACAACAACCTTCGGAAAGGCAAAGAATATCTGGGCACCCACGAACAGAAGAAAAAGCACGTACTTGCTGCTCATGTCGCCATCATCAGGTTTGAGCCATTCCGGGTATGTCATTGCCCATACCCAGAAAAACGTTGCCAGTAACAAACCCACCATGCCCAAGAATGCCAAGGCACATGCGTAGACCGTTAACAGCTCATCTCTGCTTTTCTGGGCGTTATGCATGGATACAAACCGGCTGACGGTCGGCCGCATTCCCAGATCAAGCATCCCCATATAGCCCACAAGCGCCAGAATCATTTCCCGGAGCCCGTAGTCGTAATGTCCCATCAATTTCAGATAAATCGGCGCCATGATGAATGTCACCACCATACTGACAATCAACTGGGCCATATTCGAGCTGGTGTTTACAAGTATCCGTTTAAGCATTGATCAATGACTACCTAGGCACGGGAATCCAGACATTAGTGTCTGCGTTTTATCAAATGGCTAAAAGATCTTCGCACAAGAGACGTAATTTTCAGTGCGTACCACACAAACCCTGGGCGCAAGTCACCTTTCGCCCAAAGGGCATCAGCCACCACACCACGTGTGTTTGGCCAGAGACTCTTCCCCCCTCTCTGCTTGAGTCGGGCGAGAAAGACCAGGGACAGGTCCATCCAGGTTGCCTGTCGCTGTGGCAGGGGTTCATAGAGAGTTGGTAGCCCGATAGCCTGCAAGTAGGCGGCCAACTGCAGATTGACGCCCGCTGCCTCATTCACAGAGTGGATATTTTCCGGTCGAAAATTGGACTCAATATAGAACAATTCGCCAGTACCAGAATGGCGCTTGAATTCAACACCCAACACCCCGCCCACACCAAACGCCGGGAAAGTCTTGGCTACCTGCTGGTCAAGTTCCGGATCTCTAAGGGTTTCACCGGTACCCATACCGCCTTTGGTGTTGTCTTCCAGCTTTCGACCGGTAACCGAGCATCTTACCTGGCCATTATCGTCACAGGTAACCAATGCGAATAGCAGATGATCGATGCCGCCGGGTACATATTCCTGCAACAGAATAGAGGCTTTCCCTGTTTCCAGAACCGGCTCCAGCCGTACACGCAGCTCCTCTTCGTTCTCGGCCACGAGTATCTTTCCCCTGAAAGCACCTTTTCTGGCGAGTTCAAGGGGTTTACAGATAACAGGAAAACTCAATTCAGCGAGGCAGCCCAGCGCCTGAACGCTATCAACTACCCTACTCTCTGGAACCCTAATACCGGCCGTGCTGGCAGTTTCAATCTGAATTTTTTTATCATTGAAATAGCGGCATTTATCCGGAGCGCTGACAACACTGGCAACCCCAGAAATCGACGGCCAGATCCTCGCCAGCAAACCGATGTCCAGGTCCCCACCCGTAAAAACAATCGGACGGCAACCGGATTCCCTGGCAATCTGGCGAACAATACTGCTGATGTCCTCGTCATTTCCTTTCCGGCAATCAAACACTTCCCTGACATACCGACTGCTTCTAGCAATCACCGCAGGCTCACCCCGTGTGAGCACACAATAGACCGGAATACCACTTCCTCCCAACGCCCGAGCCTGGGCCAGAAGATTGACGTTGGCACGGCCAAGAACGATAGCGGGGGCGACGGGACCAGAGACAAACGATTCAACCGGAAAATGCGGCTCAATGTTGGCAGCGCACAACCTTCGCCTGGCACCAATACGCCCGACAATGTGAAAGCCCTGCTCTAACAGGCTCTGAGCAAGCGGCAGATTTCTATCAACACGAACCAGCAGTCGAGTAACGGTAGTATGGGTAATGTCTGGAATGGCCGATCTGTCCATCACCTCGACTGAACTCAGTTCTATCGATGCGTCAAAGCTTTCATTGACCGTCTCCTTCGTGGGGCATAATTCCACATACCGGTTGGTCTCCGCTGATTCAGGGAAGTCTTCGGGAGAAAGCTCTCTGTATTGAAAATGCTTGCTGTATTGGTCAAAAGCGTTCACCAGGCCCAGGTCAGATGCTACCCCGGGCACAGCTCGCATTAACAGTAAATGCATCCGCCTCATTGCGCGGACTCTCCAGCTAGCATTTGGGTATATAGCCGCCGCAGGCTTTCCGCCGGGCGTTTGATATGGAACTTTTCAACAGCGACCGGCTGGAACTTGCCAAAACTGGATCTTCGGGACTCGCGTTCACTCAGCTCTGCAACCAACGCTTTCGTTAATTCCCGGCTATCCCCAACAGGAACCGTTCGGGCCGGCGAGCCTTCGAGCACTTCCCGTAACCCGATGCACTGACTACCCACAATAGGAACACCGGCAGCCAACACCTCCATACCCAACAAACCACAGGCCTCCCAACGGGACGGCATAACAACCACGTCTACCCCTTTGATGGCTGCCGCCATATTATCCGTCTGTTCGCACTGGTGAAAATAGTCGGCTAACCCTTTGTTCGTCAGGTACTCATAATCTTCCCGGATAAACCCACCCCAACCGAACGTAGCAACATGAGGCAACGGGGCGACACTACGAGCTCGGTGTATCTCTTCAAGCGCGTCTACCAGCAAACGAAAGCCCTTCTGCCCCATAAACCGGCCAAAGAAACCCAGCAATGGAGTTTGCTGTTCAAGGCCGAGTTCTGCCTTTAACGCCCTTGGGTTCCCATCACGAAAATACTCTGTATCTACCCCATGAAGAATGCCATGTACCCGGTTCCGTTCTATAGCCGGAAAAAACTCAAGCAAGTTACGGCTGGCATCTTCAGTCACTGTGTGAATCTTTGTCATACGACGAAACAGAAGGGACATACCCAGATGCTTCACTCGTCCCTTCCAGCCCGAGAACTGGGCAGGCAAGAAGACATCATGGGCAGTCATCAGGTGAGGGATACTGTACCCGGTTCGGGCGAGCTCCGTTAAAAGGCCGGCGGAAAACCCGTGGGAATGCAAAAGCTGAAAATCATCACCCGCAATAAGCTCACGCAGCTGTCTGGTAAACGCCACATTACCCTGACGAGCTGGAACGACGGTTATACGGTTGTCAGGAACGAATTCGGCAAGAAAGTCTGCAAGCCCCCTGCCTGGCGCAACAAGCGTGAAGCGACAGTCACTGAAACAAGGCTGGCTATATATATAGCGAAAGAATGTGCGAATGCCCCCACCGGGCTGAAGAGCAGACATGAGAATGCGCATTGCTGATTCCATCCTGGATTAAGCGACAACGTATGCCAAGACTCACAAACCCGCTACGCGGGCAGAACTCCCAACAGACAGCGCATTATGAGGCAAGAGAGCGGGAATGTCATACACCGCAGATTATCAAACTGAAATTGTCGCGACGCATCCCGACGAATAGGAGTTCAATCGCTTTTATGGGAGAATTCCCAGCGGAAACAGGGCCGAGTAACACCACCATTTTCAACTGAACCAGGGACGACGACATGAGCTGGATTCAAAACCTCTACAATAACCGAAACCAATTCAAACAGGCGATTATGGGGAAGCGGGTTGTATTTCACCATGTCCCAAAGTGTGCTGGTACATCGGTTTCCCGGGCCCTGCGCTTACGATATTTCTTGTCGGAGGAGTCCATTGCAGCCCCGGGAACGGCAGCCGTGATGGAGCGTCAACATGGCCCGCTTGATTTTTCACGCCTGGAGGACTTCAACCGCATACGCACCTTCCGAGTGGAACTGCTCCACTACCTTATGTGGAAAGACCTCTACTTTATCGGTGGACACGTGCCGTTCAATAATAAGGCTTACGACCAATTCCAGGGCTACAAACTGATTACCGTTCTTCGAGATCCGGTAGAGCGATACATATCCGAATACTTCTATAACTTCCAACGAGAGCACCAGTCGAGAATCGATCAGGACTTCGAAGCCTATCTGGACTCCCCCATGGGCCAGCGAAACGCTCTGAAATTCTGTGAATATTTCTGTGGTGACACAAAGCTAACTCTCGATGACCCCAACACGCTGATGGAAAAGGCCAAAGAAAACCTCAAGCATTTTTCCGTGATCGGTTTTACCGATGACATGGGGCGCTTTGAATCTGATGTACGGCGGGAGCTCGGTGTCCGGGTGTCTTTTGGCGTGCAAAACAAACGCACTACTAGCGACAGAAAAATTTCTGACATTGTGACTCCGGAGCTACGGGAGAAAGTGGCAGAAATGTGTCGATTTGATCAGGTAGTTTATGACGCAGCCAAATCGTAACTTAGAGAAGCGCTGGCACCATGCCATTACAGTAATTCTCACCTACAAGGTAAAACTTGAAAACCTATGGCTCCGCAGGTTCTACAAAAATCACCCGAGAAAGCTCAAGATTCAGAGTGTTGCAGCCGCCAGTGTTGATCCCAGCAATAAGCTTTGCGAAGTTCACATTAACCACTCAAGCGGCCACAGATGTAAACCAGCCTCTCTGACGAAAATCATGGCTGTAATAACCACACTGGACTACATAGAAGATATCGACAAAAAAATTACGGTCGAGGTAGAGGACATCCTGCCGGGCAACGGAAACAATCTCGAACCAGGTGACACTATATCCTGGAGAGATGCTTTCCATAATATGCTAATAGCCTCCTCAAACAGTTCCGCCAACACAGTAATACGCAACCTGGGGTGCTATTTACCTAATACTGAACTAACCCCTCAGGCAAATACGGGTATAGAAAACTCAGTCTACAAAGGTATAACAGCCATGAACGCCAAGGCACGTTCCCTGGGAATGACTAATACTCGTTTTACCAATGCATCGGGATTGGATACCTTCGGCATGTTCACCACGGCGCATGATATGCTGCTGATGGGGGTGGCTGCGCTTGCTTATCCTGACCTGACAGACGCCTGGAGCAAAACAGCGCATATCATGAATATAGGGGGGCCATCGCCACGTGATGTCGAAATCACTAGCACGCTCAAGCAATTGTACGAAGAAGAGCCAATTGTTTGCGGCGGCAAAACGGGGACACTTCCAGATGGAACGCAGAATATTCTGATCTATTGTAAACGTGGCGATATCCGTACCATTACTGCATTAATGCAAAAAGGGGGAAACCGTCACAAGGAAATCCTGAAAATCATTTCTGGCTAGATTGACCGAAACTTGGGGCCAACAAACTCCTTACGCGGCAAACTCGGATAACGGCTCTTCATTCGTTTGTAATGTAAATTCTGATGCACAACACCCAAAGCTGTCGCAGTCAACTGATTACTGTAGATTGCCAGGCGTCGCCACAACCAATCCCCGGGACGATTCTCAACGTTTATCCTACGTATCTGTGTGGTGGCTTTCTTCTGGTTACTCCCCCTCAGAGTTGAGTACTGGTGAACAAACCCGTTGTCTTTAGCCAGCTTCATCATGGAATTGCAAAAATGCCCTTTCGGCCAGCACAAATGTGGAGGACAAACTCCTAATTGGGTTTCGAGGATGTCCTTGGTCTGCCTCAGGTCCGCCTCGAAAGAGTCCAGCAGGTCTTTCACCCCACCCCCACGCTTCCACCAGCTTCCATGTCCATGAGAATGGCTGGCAAGGCTTACCAAACCAGTATCTCTGGCGGCCAACAACTCAGACCACCGCATCGAGACACTGTCTCCTGAATCGGTGCCAGCCAGCTTCATGGATTCGGTGTGGGAGAAGGGGTGCCAACCCGGATCAGTTTCGAGACCGACCCTGGCCGCACCATTCCCTGGCCAGGACGTAACAACAAAGAAAACACCTTGGGCGCTGAACTCTTTCAATACAGGAAGTGCATATACCCAATTGTCGAGCCACGCATCATCAAATGTCAGAAGCACGGCAGGCTGCTGAATAGAACGCTCACCCCGCCTCCACTCTGCAAACTCGTCAAGTGACAATGTACGGATTCCCTTATCACTCAGTGTTTGCAGATGATCGCGGAACAATTCTGGAGTGACCGTGTGTGGGCCAGCGAGCGGGGATATATGGTGGTACATCAATACGGGTACCATCATGATGATACCTTACTGATTGAGGGGAGGCGTTCCTGGCGAAACACCGGATGAACACGTGCTCGACGTATTCCAAGCAAAGACAGGGTTACTTTCTCGCCAACCGGCTTGAAACCTACCTTCAAATGAGCCCTTACCGACGCGGGCCTTGTATACCAAACCAATGACACACATCCGTTAAAACCGCTACCCTCCATCTTGCTACAGGCATATTCAACGAGAACAGACCCAAGGCGCTTACCCCGATAATCAGGATCAACAAACAAAGTAGAAATTTCAAATACAACACCCCGGTTGGGCAATAGCGGCCAGAGAATGCTCCCTTGTGTAACTTTACGACACCAACAGCCCCCTACTATTTGGCCCGAGTTACTCTCTATTGCAAGGATACAGGGAACCCCTGCCCTGAAGCGTTCGCTTACCGTAACAATCCGCTTCTCACGGGAAAGCCTTCCTGCCAGTTCATCTGGCAACGCCTCTGCAATACCTTCAATATCACTTGCGCTTGCCTCCCGCACCTCAATTCCGTCCGGGATGCCTGTTTCGGTATCGGGTTCGAGTGGTCGATAAAGCACAACCCAGTCGCGCCTGGAGAAAAGACGGTTCCTGGCACGGTACAAGAACAGTTTAAGACCCACCATTACGTTCACCGCCTTCAGTCAAAGCCTCAACGACACGCAACATTCCCACACTGTGAGACCCCTTCACCAACACACAGTCTCCTTTCCCTACCCAGGTTCGGATATTGCGAGCACATTCTGCAGAATCTTTGTAGAAATGGTCAGGCTCATAAAGCCGGCCAAACTCATCACCAACTCCAAGCACAATATCCGCCTTCGACCTCGAGTAGTCAGCGATCTCTTTGTGGAGTTTCTGAGACTCTGGCCCGAGCTCCTTCATTTGCCCCAAAACGGCTACCTTTCGGCCAGTACATTGCTCCGATTGCAGGGTGTCCAGTGCCAGCTTCATGGAAAGAGGGTTTGCATTGTAGGTATCGTCTATCACTAGAAATTCACCCATCTCGATTCTCTCGAGCCTGTGGGGGGGGGTTGCCGGGCTTTTGAGCAGGTTCAAAATCGTAGCCTCAGCGACGCCTAGCCATCTCGCAACCAGTCCTGCAACGCTAACTCCGAAGGCTACCCCTCTCCCTTCAACCAAGTGCACAGTTGCCTTCGTCAACTCGGCCATACCTCGCGTCCATTCATTATCGGAACCCAGAATGACCACCCCCTCGCTCTTGCATGCAAGAACCAATTCTGACTTCTCTTTCGCAATATCCCTCACTGTAACCATCCCTTTTTCCAGATGGGCATGGCCGACCGTTGTAACAATTACAACATTTGGCTGAATCGCAGTGGCCATTCGCCTCATTTCACCCTTACCGGAAATCCCGCATTCGAGTAACAACAACCCAGGGTATGTTGAGCCGGGTTTAACTACCTTATATAAGGTTGCGATAGTGAGTCGAATTAACTCCCGAAGCCCCGAAAGGTTTGGTCCAACAAAGTGGCTGGAACCCAAAACAGTTAGGAATACCCCTACCGTCCCGTTCATATTACTGCTGGCATTGGTTCGGAATGGATCTATAGTATTGCGCTCAGCAAGATCGGTGAGGAGACCATTAATGACCGCTATTGTTGTCGTTTTTCCAACAGAGCCGGTAACAGCGACAATCTGGGGCCTGAATCTGATAAGCGTTAGCCGGACCAAAATGCTTAGATACATCTCCAGAATACGACGGGTACCAATCACCGGCATGAACTCCATGATTAATTTGATGTTCCTCGTTTCCGCAATATCCGCTTTCCTATCGTATCCTGTGCGCCAACGGGTATTTGACTCTAGGCTCAACTCCCAAGCCCTTGGCGGGATTACTTTCATGGCTACCCATATCAACCAAACGCCCGAATGCTATAACGAGACCACCCAAGAGATACCAGTAATACTGAGACAAGCCCCAATAATTCATACTATATACAGCGTACATCCAAAACACCGCGATAAGGCATTTGTTTAACCTCGAATAATACGAATCAGCACTTCTGTTCAAAGTGGAAAACTGCGATCGAACAACGGATAACTTGCGGGCAATCTGATAGAGAAAGCGCAGAAAAATGACGAATCCGATCAGCCCCAGCTCAATGATCAGCTCTGCATAAAGATTATGACTGGCCTTCGTTGATCCCCATTTGTGCACTTTGGCTTCAGTCGTGGTACCCAATCCGTGACCAACAACAGGGCGTGTCAACCCGAGTTTGAATTCCCCAACCATTCCTCGCAGCCGGCCTTCCGCTGAAGCCCCACCTGTGGCGTCATGATCAACCAAAGAGAGATATCGATCTTTCTGAATTGGAGTCATTACGCTGAGAGCGCCCACAACAATCAACACCGCCACAACAACCAGCTTCATCTTGTGCCTGGATTCCTTGAATACCAGAAAAGCAACGACCAGCAGTGCAATGAAGGCACCTCTGGACATAGTCAGGATCAGCGCATACAACATCGCTGGCATCACTGTGAGATACAAGAGCTTAGACTTCCAGCCCAGAGGCCATAGAAGGTAGTGGAGAAAAGGAATAGCCGTTGCGATCACAAATCCCAACTCATTGGGATTGATTACATCTGCCGGAGCACCTGCCAGACGGTCCGCAAATTCGCCCTTGTCCAAGTACGTGGAGCTTCCCCAATACCCTTGCGTGATATTGAGATATAACGGCTCTAATACACGAAACACCTGACAGAAAACAAACACGGCAATAAACCATTTCAGGCGTCTCTCAGTATCGATAATCAAAGCAGTGAAGAAAAGGAACACAACAGCTTTGATGAAGGGGTCAATATTGGCGCGGACCACGCTTCCAGGCCACTCCACCAGTGGTAAGCTGATGAAGATATAGCCAAACAACACGAAAATTGCTTTAAATATAGGGTCATCAAAACGACCTTTAAGCTTATCGCGCTGCAAAAATAATAGAAGGCTGATAGTAGCTACCGCTAACAGCGTGGGCCTGATGACACCATATCCCGGGATGCGTGCGGAAAATCGGAGAAAAAAATCCAGAATGAAGTACAAATAGAGAACAAAGCTGAATTGGCTTACCATTTGTGTGTCCAGTGCCCCAACGCTACCTTGCGTTGCGTGCTGACCAGAGGTCATCATTCCCTGTTTCATGCTGCAAAGGCGCCCGTTTCGGGGCGATATTCACTGCGTACATGCATACAGTGCCCCAGCCGTCCAACACAGGATAGAATTTTGTAAACTTGCAACATTTTTTCACCTCTAAACGCGCCGAAACATCAGGTACTTGCCACTGATTCGCTTTCAAACTGGAATGCTGTCATGCCTCAGAAAACCAATGCTACGCACCTTTACAGACAAAATTATCTGATAATCCAAACGTTGGCCACTAAGGACTTTAACAGTCCTTGCCGGCTCAATGCCTTGTTTAACCGCCCCTATCTGCGAGTAACTGTTTAGTCTCATTTGCCGCACTCGTCTATTTCTCTCCCGATACGTGTTCAACAGCGTATCTATCCAAAACAGAAAAATACAAATCGACATGACTGCCAATCATTTTTCGTAAGTTATGACGCTGATCAGCCAACTCCTTGCCCGCTGTGCCCATTTGCTTGGCAAGGCAAGGATCATTCAACAACATCAAAATATGCTCTGAGAGAGCTTCAATATTACCGATCGGGTAACGAAAGCCTGTTTCCCCCTCCACAACAGCTTCTCTGTTGCCGCCCACATCTGAAACGACAGTGGGCAGCGACGCTTGCATGTACTCGACAATCGAATTGGAATAGCCCTCCGATTCAGAGCACAGTAGACCAATATAACCATGCTTAAGGCATTCTTTAACGTCATCACGTCTACCAGGGAAATAAACCCGCCGAGCCACCTTAAGATCCTCAGCCAGCCTCCTTAACGGTTCCCAGTCACCACTCCCAACGATAACCAATTGCGCACGGCCACCTTTCTCCACAACCAGACTCAGCGCACGAATAGCGTCTTCAATCCTTTTGAGAGGGCGGTAATTAGCTACCAAAATCACAATGGGCCCAAGTCCGTTTTTCTTTATCTCGCAAATGTCCGCAGCGGTTGTCTTGCTGGAGTGTTCGGTACGTTCATAGCCATTGTATATGACTTTGACTTTGTCGGCCGGTATCCGCTCTTCTCTACAGGTCACTTCCCCGACCGCATGACTGTTTACAACTACGCTGTCCGCAAATTTTCCTGTCACTCGAAGGGCACGCAGGTAGGCACGATTATACCAATACCCCATGTCTCGACGAGAGATGATGGAACGGATACCGACAGCGCGGAGCAACGGAGGACCAAATATGGAGGCATCATGAAAGTAGATATGTGCAAGACCGACCCCATCAGAGGCAGCCCTTCTGGCATAACGCCAGAACGAAATCCATGTTCGAGGGTCCAGAAGTTTGGAATAACCCAGAACATCCACTTGACAGGAGATACGACCCGAATCCGTAAGTTCTGAGTGCTGCAAGACCAGCAACCTGGGCTCGAACTGATCGCGGGGCAAGTGTTTGATCAACTGCAATAGCTGGCCTTCAGTGCCGGCATAAGGGTTAACAAGTTTATTACTAATAAAAAGAATCCGCTCCCTGGCAGGCATACTCGTCCCTCTACAGGTTATAAATTAGGACACCCGCTCACGCCCGAAAAGGACCTGAAACGCCCTTAGTGGATCTAACATCGCTGATTTTACCAGCAACAAGATCGCGGCAATACGACGACCCTCTCGCCAATAGGTCTGGCCTAGACGGAAATTCAATACTGCTGCACGTTTTCTAATCACGTGAGAGGGATACGGATAACGGTTCCTGGCTCGACTGAGCACTTCAAATCCGGTTCCCCAGCGGCGCTCCAGCCCCCTTTGACTGATAGAATCTCCATGCTTTCTGTAGTGAAAAGCTACTTCAGGCAAGTAGCCAACTTTACCAGCCTCAAACAACCGAACTGCCATGTCATGATCCTGCGCTGCACGAAACGATTCTTCAAAGAAACCGACTTTTTCAATGAGTGATCGCCGAAAAAGAGATCCTCCAGGGATCGCAACATAGCAATCAAGAAGAATTCTCGCAGGGTCTCCGGTTTCCTCGTGGTTCTCGGATAGAGTGTAGAAAAGAGGATTGCCGTTCTGATCAATCGCCAAGCCTTTGCCATAGACCATATCGAACGATGGTTGCGCCTCAAAAAACTTCACCTGATCTGCAAGCTTCGTCGGCGCAAACAGATCGTCGCTGTCCAGAATCGCAATGAACTCGCCTGAAGCCGCTCTCAGGCCGACATTGAGTGCTGCCGATTGACCTTTGTTCTCTCTATTAGTGTGAGAAAGAAGCGTTATCTTTTGGTCATCAGAAAACTGCCTTAGAATCTCAAAGGTTCCGTCACTTGAGCCATCATCGACCACAATGATCTCTATGTTCGGCCAATTCTGATTCAAAACGGAATGGATAGTCTCTTTGATATAATCCACACGGTTAAAGGCAGGAATAATCACAGAGACCAGTGGCACTTGTCTTTCCAAAGCTGAATGCCTCAAAAAATCAGAGAAGTTTAAAGAAAAGAGCTAACGACTTTATTGACACGTCCAGTAACATTATCCCAGCTATACTCAGACCTGACAGCACGATGGCCTGCCTCGCCCTTCTCGCGAAGCCCGCCCGGGTCACCTAACAAACCAAGAATGTTATTAGCCAGCGCATCTACGTCCCCGGGCTCAATAACTTCCCCAGCACCGTTATCACGGATAATTTCCGGCATAACTCCCGCGTTTGTCCCAATGCAAGGCAACCCATGAGACATGGCCTCTATAAAAACCTCTCCGAATGCTTCGTTAAACGAGGGCATCACGAACATTGACGCGCCTCGGAAAAGCTGCTGGTATTTTTCGTTGTCAATTGGATCCCGCTTATCCAGAAACCCGTGAATCTCCACCCCCGGTTCTTCAATCTCCCAATCCCTACCAACCAAAACAAGCTGAGCATTAGGCAGGGACTGTCTTATCTTCCGAAATGCATTAAGTAAGGTAATCCCCCCCTTTCTCTCAAAAGAATGGGAAGCCACAAAAAGAATACGTTGTTGGTCATACTCTTTGTCTTCCAGAGATTCAGCAACAAAAGGGCTGCCAAAACCTGCGTAATGGACTTTGTGCTCTGGCAAACCGAAATCCGTAACAAAAGAGCGCGCAAGCGTCTTGCTCATTGTGAAGATACCGGAAAGTCCGTCATACACCCGTTTTTCATAATCAATAGCTGCTTGGATACGCTTCTCTGGTAACAGCCGTGGCGGAAGAGACCGAGTGTACGCGAACACATTATTGTCGTGAAACGAGAATGCAGGAACGTTCTTGCTCTCGCAGAACTGATTCAGATTCATATTTGAACCTATTTGCAGCACCGCGTTGTACTTATCCTCAAAGTTGGCCAGGCCATTTCTGCCCTTACGGCTGAGCAACTGATAGCGCATTAAATCCAGCTGGTCTTTAGCATTCCATTTGACTCGGTCCAGCGAAGCATTTTTTAACTTAAGCCCCACTCGAAGCCATCGAGGAATACTCAGACCGGCCACTCCCACGAGCTCTCCCGCATTATCCAACTCGCGAAATAGATGATAAAAAGCAGAGCCCTTTCGCTGCTGAAACGCGTATCCCTGCATCACACCAACGATCCTTGGGTCAGGCATTAAGCCTCTCCTCCCCAATCAAAGACATTATGGCGATTCAACAGCATTGCACCAAGCTGATCGACTCCATAGATCGTTTTCTGAAACCCATACCAGCCCTTGCCGACACCGTGTCTTCGCAACGCATGTAAATCTGTGATACCCGCCTTGTCGTAGTAGGCAACGACACTAGACTCGAATCCGGCCTCTCGAAGAACTTTTGAGTGGTCAGCTGGAACATCGGCAGGCTGCCCATTGGGGTAACAGAAAGCTCTCGGTTCTTCTCCAAGCTCTTCCATTAATCGTTTGCGGCAGTGTTCTAATTCTTCGATCACATCCTTTGTGGCCAGGCGCCCAAGACTGTAATGATTCACAGTGTGTCCGCCAATCTCGACGCCAGCTTGCTGCATTTCCCTCAACTGGTCCCAGGTTACTGCGTCGAAGGAGGAAGGCACTTTCTGCGGAAAACTCACGCCAACCTGTTTTTCAAGCTCTCGTAAATTCCTTTCTATGGTTGAACCATCCTTCTTCAGAAAATCGCTGACAAGCTTAGACCAGGCACCAAGCTTGTCCCGATTCCACTCATCGGGATGAAAAGCATGAGCACCAATTTCGACCACAGTTGTGACATTAACGTCAACAATCCATTTAAGCCGGTCATACCATAGCCAGCATGCCCTATCGACAAAGCCTGTCGTCACATAAAAAGTAGCCGGAACCCGGTACTTTCGTAGAATTGGAAAAGCTATATTATAAAAATCCGAATAGCCATCATCGACAGTAATGCAGGCAACTGGTCGTCCGTGCGAGATGCGCGAACCTGAGCGTATCCTCGCTACCACCTCAGAAACCGTCAAGCATTCAAAAGACTTACTGAGAGCGGCAACCTGCCGCTCAAACATATCTGCGGATACGCCACCGTTATCTTCACTCCGGTAAAAACGGTGGTACATCAGAATCCGCGGATAATCAGACGTGAGCTTCTGAGCCAACCAGGCTCCCCCCGAGTTAAATCCAAGTTTTACCAAAGAGGAGAAAAAACTCACTTATTCACCATGTCAGTTTACAGAGACGGACGAGGGGGCGTTTGGAGCGCTCCCCAGTATACTCGGGAGCGGAAATCCATTGCTATTGGGAATGCCCTGTTCATCAAATACATAAAGATAAAGGTTGTTTCTTTGCCCCGTCAAAGCACCAGGGTAGAAGCTGAACTCGATCGCAGATCGGTCCCAAGTCTCAATGTGCTGGAGTTCACATGCTCCTTCTCCGGAATGGACTTCGCTTATGGTGGCGGCAGAGCAAACCATCACCCTCTGCAGCGAATCATCCAGGTAGATATCGTCCAGATCAAAGCTAAAGGGGATTGTCCTGAAGTCACCCATACCCAACAGAGCAATCGTTAATGCACTTTCATCATCAAGCCCTCTCTCTTCCGTGCGTGAAAGCATTTGCTCAACCCACTCCTCAGTGCTCTCAACGAATGTTTTACCGTTAATACTTGCTCGCAGTGAAGGGTTCAAGCCACGGGCCGAGTCGCCAACATTGAGCGCAACCTCAAACAAATTCCATTCCCCCGGTGTAGGCGAAAGATGTCCAAAATTATTAGTCCAGAGCGACCCTCCCGTGCCTGGAAACCCCGCACTCCCAAGCGAAAACCTATACCCTGTGCCAGACTCATCGGACCAAAACCTGGCATATTTACCGCCAGGCGTGATGTAACCGACCTGATCAAATTTCCCCCGCGATGGCCCGTCTGGAAACACAATAACGGTCTTGGATGTCACGCCCGTAATTTTCTTACCCTTCAAGCTGCCTTCCAGCCCTCGTGGCGGCTCAAGAAAAACCCATCCGTGAGGTAATTCCCCAAGGTCCGGTTCATAGGAAATAATTCTTCCATATCCAGACTCACCTTCGACCTCGATCCGCTCACCATACTCACCATCCTCGCCTTCAATAAATCCGTAGGAATCAGAGTTTGCAGGTATCGCGTAAAAATAATTGGGATCAAACGGGATCTTCATCCAAAAAGCGGCGTACATCGCTTTGGATTTCGATTCTACCTCCATGCCTCCATGAGCGGTCGGCCAACCAAGGAAGTTCTTATTCCCACTTCCATAATAGTGCGCACCAGCGGCTCCAGATCTACTTTCCCTGCTCTTTGAAAGCAAAACGCCCGTGTTTCCGTTACCAGCCAGACTAGGTTTGGCCCAGAGCGTTTGGGGGTCAGCATCAATGCGCTGGATCAACTGCATATCGTCGAAGTCTTGGTGATAATCGTTTAGCCTTCCGTTTTCCCAGGCGATATCACCATGATCGTAGAGCACAGCCGGACCAGCCTCTTTTCTACCGAAATTACTGCCTTGGACACGTACTACTTCACCCTTTTCCGCTTTGGATTCACCTACTTCGCTCACTCCACTGATTGTTGGCGCAGCGTTAGCTTGAAAAGCCAAGAAAATAAGACTCAATGAAAAGTACGAAAGCTTAGGTAATCTTTTTATATGAACGGGAAGCATAGCACCTACCTTTATCCAAATGGGGTTATCTGGCGCCCATTCTTGACTAAAACGGATTTTCACAATGAGTGGCGGGTTCGAAGATTGCAAAAGAAAACAATATTTAATACTAACACAATACTCTACACACAGACGCCGGCCCTCCGCCAATTAAAGACCCGTAAACGTGCAGACTCACCGAACCACTACACTCGAATTGGCGGTATGCTATTGTTGTGGAGGCTGATCTGACCTCAGGCTCAAGGAGAGAGATGTTAATGATTCACCAGATTCAAAAGGTAGCGTGGAACTACCTTCACAATTGGCTACGCTACGTCGCACACCTCCTGAGATTTTGTGCTGCACTTGCTCACAGCAAGAGACTAAAACCAGTATTTTTCGTAGGCATCACCGGAAGTGCCGGAAAAACCACCGTCAAGGACCTCTCCGCAAGCATTCTCGGCTCAGTTGGTGAGTGTTACAGCACCCCGCGATCCCAGAATTACCCTGACGGCATTGCCAAGATTTTACTCAAAGTAAGCCCTCGCCATAAATACTGCGTTCTTGAAGTGTCAGGCGGCAACCCGGGGGACCTGGACAGGCCGCTTCGTTTGTTCACCCCTAACATTGCCGTCCTCACACTTGTGGCACGAGATCATTTCAAGGCGTTCAAGAGCCTGGAGGCCATCGCACAGGAAAAAGGTAAACTGATTTCGGCTTTACCCGCCGACGGAGTTGCGGTACTGAACATCGACGATCCGCTCGTTAAGGCCATAGGTGATAGCTGTAACCGGAAAGTTATCTGGGTAGGAAAAGCGGAAGGTGCGACTTTGAGGCTTCTTTCGGTGAGATCCGTATGGCCAGAGCCACTGACTCTTGAGCTTCAATATGATGGAGACATCTATAAGGTAAAAACAGCCTTTCACGGAAAACATCTTGCCCTGTCAGTGCTTTCAGCCCTTGGTGTTGGCTTGGCCTCAGGAGTTCCACTAACAAACGCCATATCTGCGATCGCTGACGTGAAGCCTGCAGAAGGAAGAATGGAGGTTGTCTCCACAGAGGGAGGCGTTACGTTTTTACGGGACGACTGGAAGGCACCCCATTGGTCATTCCCGGCGCCTCTTGAATTTATGGCCGAGGCAGAGGCACGAAGAAAAATACTTGTTATTGGCACGCTCTCAGATTACTCCCTTTCCGCCTCCAAGCTTTACCCCAAGGTAGCCAAGCAAGCACTGGAAGTTGGCGACATTGTTATTTTCGTGGGGCCTCACGCTCCGAGAGCGATCAAAGCAAAGCGTACGACTGATGCACAGAACCTTCACGCTTTTAGCGAGATACGTGACGCTGCCACATTCCTCAACAACCTCCTCCAACCCGGCGATCTTGTTCTGCTGAAAGGTTCCAACAAAGCAGATCACCTGGTAAGGCTGATGTACCATACGCAGAAACCTGTCAGTTGCTGGGCCACCCGGTGTGGAATTCAGGATTTTTGCGGTGACTGCCCAAGATTGTACAAGCCGATGCGCTGCGACGCCGGAAGCTCTGCTCAAGCCGAGAATGCCTCTGAGTCAGCCGCAATCCAATTGACGGACCCCAAATCAGACCAGAAAGTCATCGTGGGGTTGGGGAACCCTGGCTCGGAGTATGAAAACACACCTCACAATGCCGGGTATCGAACCCTTGACCGAATGGCGGATAGCGCAAACGTATCCTGGGCCTCTTATCCAGAAGGGCTGGGATGTGATGTGCGTATCGCAGGGGAAACAGTGAGTTTGTTTAAACCTGGAGCGAAAATGAATAACAGTGGCCCCCCTATCATGCAGTTCCTTAATCGCAAGGGCGCGGCTATTACCAACTGCCTGGTTGTCCATGATGAAATGGACCTGACCCTGGGCCAGGCAAAACTCAAACAGGGAGGCGGTGATGCCGGGCACAGAGGTTTGAAGTCTATCATTGCGGCGCTTGGCTCCCATGACTTTAAACGGCTCAGGATCGGAGTGCGCCGTGATGACGATACGAAGACTACGAAGGTCTCCGTATTGCAGACTTTTTCTGAGTCTGACGAAAAGGCGCTTGAATCAGGCATTGATCGGGCGATGAGCATGCTGCTGGATGACTTGAAAGACTCCGTTATTTCAGTGTCGAACCTTGCATATTCCGACCAAAAAACTAACAATGCTGAACAACACAACCCGCACAAACAATGACTTACTATTGTACAGCTTTCCGAATGGATGGTTCTGACAAAAATGGAAGTACTGATTGTATACAAGGAAGACTATCCGTGGGATGTACGGGTAGAGAAACTCGCGCTGTCACTCAAGAGTCACGGGCACAACGTCACGATCATCGCACGCAATAGAGATCAATTACCCTCGATAGACGAGAGCGATGGAATTGCCATTCGCCGGCTGCCCGTAACCCGTAGACTTCCAAAATTCATTCAGGTTGCCGTCAACCTACCCTTTTGGTTCAATCCTTTTTGGTTATGGCTGCTATTCAAGTCATCTGAGCACATGAAAGGAACCCAAGGTGTCATAATCGTTCGGGATCTGCCCCTCGTAAAATCAGGAATCATAGTCGCTAATTTTCGGAAATCGAAAATGGTATTCGACATGGCCGAATGCTATCCGGAAATGTATGAATCCGCAGCGAAGTTTTCCAACCGGTCACTGGCAACTAAAGTACTGAAAAGCCCCTGGTTTGCTAAACATTATGAAAAGAGCGTAGTAGCCAAGGTAGACCGCATACTGGTTATGATTCAGGAATCAAAAGTCCGACTGTTATCAATGGGGGTCGACGAAAAAAAAATATCGATTGTCAGTAATACGCCTCCGGTGGATAAGTTTAAAGGCGCAATACATGAGCATAATGGAAGTCAACTTCGAATTGTCTATGTAGGCTTTCTGTCGAAACTTAGGGGATTGGACCTGCTTATCGAGGGTGCAGCTCACTACATCAAATCCCAGGGGTCCACCAACGCTATTCGTATTGACATTATAGGCAAGGGAGAACAGAAAGAACGATTAATCGCACTAAGTAATGATCTTGGAATAAGTAAAAGCGTAAAAATTCATGGATGGCTGGATCAGGATGAAGTAGACAAGTTGATGGCGTTAGCTAACGTTGGCGCCCTCACCTATCGCGTCTGCGGACACTGGAACCATACCATACCAAATAAAATATTTGATTATATGCTTGCTGGCTTGCCCGTGCTAGCTACGGAAGTCATTCCCATCGAACGTATATTACGAGAAACCAATAGCGGCTTAGTATGCAAAGACCTGGACCCGTTAGACATCGCAAAGAAACTAGCATTATTATGCGACCCACAAAAAAGAACTATTCTTGGTAAAAATGGGCGTTCTGCGATTGAGTCAAAATATAACTGGGGAAATGACGAAAAGATATTGATTGAAGCCATTGCGAATATTTATAAATAATACTAAATATTAAATTCACTTCCCGCGACTTTAAATTTAACAAGCGACTACTTGTTGTGCTTGAGTCTGTACAACGCGTAGTAAAAACCGGGAAATTTCTTAACGAAAGATCGAATCCTTGGAATAATCCTGAGATGGTATCGGATCCGAGAACTAACAGGCAACCTATAAGCCATACCCCCATTAATGGTTACCTCACAGGGATGACACCTTCCACATGGCTCCGCGTTAGTTGTCGGCGTATGACAGAACCAAGTTAGTTCCATAATAGGCATGGTTCCGGTAGTTTCGGCCCAATCTTGCATTTCTAGTTTACTGGTGGAGAGTATGGGGAAGCAAAACTTACCAAATATTTCGGTGTAGGGATATCCAGCTGAATTAACTGCCCTTAAGATGATGGGATTCTCCTCTACCCCTATCTCCATTCCTACAATTCCCCGTGTCTCGCAATAGTCTGCCAACCACATGTATTGCTCACCTATGTACATTTTCTTAACGATGGCGTTATAGGCCTCTCGGACTTCCTTACATTGCACGGAAGTCCTTTTTCTCGAAATCTCAGTAGGTAACAGGGTTCCAGGCAGCTTCTCAGTCTTTTTATTAATACGCTCGCTTATCTCCTCCATCGCGTGAAGCTCATTACCCGAGGATGGTCTGTTCGGATCAATGATGTAATGGGGTTGCACCCGTCTCCCCTCCCATAAGAGGTATAGGAGACGATAAGTTGAATCCCACCCACCCGTCCATAAAAGATGAACTGTCTCCGTTGGATTTTTCATATCGATCCTCATTTAACCAAAGTACGGCTCTTAATTCTCTAGATCAAAGCTTATTGAGAAGAAAACCAACCTTAATGATCGTCATCTCGATAACTAACTCGCCCACAAACCAACAGATCAACTTCTAGTTAATCGCCGATAACACGTTCTGAAAAACGATTGAAAAATAATCCCTAGTGGATATCTGTATATATTTTTTACGAAATATTTATACTTTCTCGGTCTGACAGTCGCAAGATTAGCCTTATATCTGGCCCGATACTCTTCCGGGGGCATCTTGATGATTGAATCAACGCAATGATCATTAAAGGACAATAGCTTTTTTACAGCGGAAACTTGTTCTTTATTAGCCTTTCTCGGAAAAAATTTTGAGTCAATATAGACAGGCTTAAAATCAACGTATGGGGCATGGCCAGGCGCAATCGTTATCAGCGCAACTGCAGTAGGTTTCGTTTCCGGATGCCAAAGATCGAACAGAAAATTACCGAGGCTATAGATAATCAACCCTTTCTTATAGTATTCAAAAGGTTGTAGAACATGCGGATGATGACCAATGACGACGTCGGCACCGGCATCGACGAGCTTTCTACCGAGCTCTAGTTGCTCAGGCCCTGGGTAGTCGAGATATTCCAAGCCCCAATGGATTGAAACAACTAAAGCCCCATTGGCGTCCTTCCTGGCCCCCTCAACTTCTGAGACTATTGAATCGACAGAATCTCTATAGCTATAGGGGATACGATCTTTACTCCACTCCTCCGGTCTTATCGAATAGCCGAGGAATACATTTCGCTTACCTGACTTTTCGAGCACGAAAGGAACAGTTTTCCCCGTTTTCTGATCATCAACGCCAATTGACTCGATGCCTGCGTTTCTCAGGCCAGCGATGGTGTCATCGAAAGCATCTTGTCCATGCTGTAGCGCATGATTATTCGCGACGGTTAACAGGTTAAATCCTGCTTCTTTGAGAGTGGTCAGCGCTGCTGGGTCCCCACGCATTTCAAAGGAAGACAGCTTTCCTGGCTTCAAGCCTACGTTCGAAGCCACAGTCTCGAGGTTACCGAGTACAACGTCACTGTCTGACCAGTATTCCCTTACTTCAGAGAAGATATTGACACCATGTGCAGCCATCACTGCCCTCATTCCATGGCCAACACAAACCGGGTGATCCCCTAAAGAAATGTCGCCCACGGCTGCAATAGTCAGTGCTGTTCTATCAATCATGATCCAGTTCCATTGCTTGGACAAAGTAACCTTTCTTATCAGAGGGCTCCGTGTCTATCCGTTCATCGGCGGGGATGATATTGACCTCCTCTCCCACCACGGGGTACAGGTGCTCTGAAATGAACTCGCACAAATCCTGCCGGCCCTTTCCCGGGTTCGTCGAGGTCTCCAGGACAAAATGGCCATACTGATACTGGTAAACGGTAAACTCGAAAACTTCGCCCGACATTGATTGATAACGATCCACCGCTCGAGCAAACTCCAGTGCATGGAATTTCTCATTTCTGGACAGGTAAGCAAACCGATTTATAGAACGGCCTTCCAACTGATGGATAACGTCAGTGGCACCTAACAAGGTGCAGCCTGATTTATCAAGGCTTGCATGATCACCCAATTCGTAACGTATCAGGCTTTGAGATGTTCTGGAAACGTCCGTCACCAGGCATCCCTCCCTTTCAGAGTTCTCAACTAATACCCAGGGGTTTACCAAATGACGATGGCCTTCTGTGCACTCGAACGCGATTATGTCAAACTCGGTTGATCCATACTCTTCAGCTACCGGTGCCTTAAACGCCCGTGATATATAAGCCTTTTGAGCCGGGAGAATCGACTCTGCGGTACACACCACGCATTTTGGTGGATCAAACTCTATGTCCATGCTCGTGAGAATCTGCGCGGCTTCGAGCAACAGGGATGCATAACCGTATAGATAATCCGGTTTCCATTTTAACAGCTCGGCTACCTCCGTCGTGGCGTCGAGGCCAACGGGATGGAAGACTCGCCGGTTCATTACAAAGTTCTTGAGCCAGGACTTCACACCGGATTCAGGCCTGCCCCATAGTCTGGCCTCGCGCTGACCAAGCTTTAAACCGTAATGACGAAAGCAATAATCACGAACGCCCAACATTCGGGCGAGTTCTTTCTTATCAAGGGTGATTTCAGTTGGCTCTCCAGTTGTGCCTGCTGTATGGCGGCCGAACCGGGATTTTTCCTTCGCCCCCTGCCTCTCTCTAGATTGGTTGCGAAGTTTTTTCTTGGACAATGAGGGAGATACGTTCAGAACATCCATCCCATCCACTACTGCACCTGCTGAATTACATGGACGAATATGGGCCAACAATCGGCCGAGCTTTTCCTCTCTAGCCCCTTCGTTCAAGCTCCATAAATTCTCCACTTCCTTCCTGTAACGTGCGATGGGCAAGCCCATCGCGAGAAACAAACATCGAGTAAGGAGAAACCTGGCAGGCCGGAGAATCATGGTTTCGCAAGAACCTCGTTATAAAACTCGAGGTATTGTTCCGCCATTGCCTCTGACGAATATTGTTTGCGTACCACCTCATAGCCCCAGTCTGTTTTCCGGGAGGACAGATCTTCGTCGTTCACGATTTTCTCAATCGCTTCGGTAATCGTCGCTGGCTCAACGTCACTCAGAAGTTCTCCGCCCTCTCCATCACCTAGAACTTTGGGTATTTCGCCAACAGCGGAGGCGACCACCGGAGTTTTCAACGACATTGCCTCAAGAAGGGTAATTGGCAGCCCTTCGGTGAGGGAAGGCATAACCAATACACTCGAGTGTCGTAACAGCACCGGTACTGTGCTGCAGTATCCAGGCATTAGCACATGGCCTTCAATACTCAGTTCCTCACTCAATGCCTCAAATTTTCGGCGGAGTTTACCCTCGCCAACAATCACCAACCCCGAATTCGGAAATTTTTTTCTGAACTCGGAAAAGGCTGAAAGCAACCTGTCGAACCCTTTCTCTCTGGAGAGCCTGCCAACACCAAGAATCACAACTTCATGATTGTCGAAAAATGATTTAAAAGGTTCGTCCAGTGAACTCATGGACATTGTCTGAAGCTCTGAGATATCCAGGCCATTGGGGATTACAACGGTGTGACCGTTCGAAAGCTTTCCCGAAAACTCTTTCTTCATCGCCTCCGCCACAAGAACAACACCTCTCATGCGGCGGATGACAAACCGGTCCAGCGACTCGTATAGCCACATTTTAGAATAGCGGGCGGCGTGGACATATCCATGCAAGGTGACGACCATCGGGATATGCCTGAAACGTTCCGGATACATCCCCAGGAGGACGTTAAATTTGAATCCATGGGAGTGAAGAAGATTATAGTTATTCGCCTGTGCCCATTTCAGGATCTTCCATGACTCTTTCAGGTTGAGGCCTGGGGTCATTCGCCAGGAAGTGACGGGCAGCCCTTTCCTTCTTGCCTCAGTCTCAATAGGCTTTTCACCAGCTTCCGGCGCACCAGCGCTGAGTATCATCGGCTCTAGCCCCTGGTTGAGCTGTTCCTGAACGAGACTGAGCAACATCTTCTCGGCACCATAGAGGCCACCACTATCGATAAGGTGCAGTACCTTCATGCCCATTGATGGTTTTATCCCTTCCTTGGATTCCAGATAACCTTCTTCTCACCCTTCAGGAACGCTGCCGTCGCCTTGTAAGAGGCTATGTTCAACAACATGAAGTAGTAGGGAATTGAGTAGATTACGGATAGCAGCTTTCCTTCTCCTTCCCTCTTGTGACCGGTCCAGGCCAGGGCTGCAAAGATGACCAGGCCCAGGAAAGCCAGTGTATAGATACCGCCAGCCGAAGCGAGCAGCAATGTGCTCAGGGCAAGCGTAGCCAGGGGAACAAACGCCGCGTAGCGCAGCAGTTTGTGGGAGATAAGTTGCCAGGAAAATACCGGGTCTCGGAGGGGACTCATGAGGTGGCGCATATCTTTCAGCGCCCACAGGGCGCGAAGGCTTACGCGTACCCGCATACTGAATTCGCTGCCGCTGTCGTTCAGGGCTTCTTCTTTCAGCAACGCCAAGGGCTCATAGACCACTCGGTGGCCCTGCTCGACCACTTTCAGCGGCTGTACAAAGTCCGGTAACTGATCAGCGCGCAGGGGTTGGTAAAGCGTCTTTCGCATGGCATCAATGCCACCGTCTACACCCACCACCGAGCCCACTCGGGTTTCCTGTTCGCGCAGCCAGTTCTCGTATTTCATGTAAGCACTGCAGCCGTCACCCACAAGGGAACCGTCGTCGTTTACATAGACCATCTTGCCGGTAACATAGCCCACATCGGGGTCGGCGAAGTTACTGCACAATCTGCTGACTGCCTGGCTGTCCCACTGGGAGTTCGCGTCTGAGAACAGGACTATATCACCGGTCGTTTCTGGTACCAGGGTATTCAGGCCGGCGGTTTTTCCCTGCCTCGGCACCTGACGAAACAGGCGGATCGGGAAGGGGGATTCGTTTGCAACACGCTCTATGATTTCATCCGTACCATCATCGGATTCATCCGAGATCACCAGGATCTCGAGTTTGTCTGTCGGATAATCCAGCGCCAGTTTGTTTCGCAGGGTGGCTTCAATGTCCTGCGCCTCGTTGTAAGCGGCAATGAGGATGGACGCCTTTGGCTGGTGCTCGGTGTCGGCCTTTATGGGAGTGGGCCAGAGCAAAGCCGCAGCCTTCGCCATCAACGGGTAACCAAAATAGATGTAGAAAAGCAGTAACAGGGAAAGCCAGAACAATGCGACTAGCATGGCGATGTGAATTCCATTTTCTCTTGCCCGGCGATTCCCGGCGGTTCCTTTTCAAGCAGTTTCAGGTTTCTCAGCACATCTCCCATGGCGGTAAACCGGAAATGGCCTAACAACTGTTCAAGCCTATGCTCACACACATCGAGGTTGTTGTAGTGTCGGAACCGGGAGAACCACTTTACGTCCAGTCTTGGCTGGCCGGGATCGACTTCCCAGGGGTGGAGGTAGAATACAAACGGCTGGCCTTGCCGATTGATACTGCCCAGGCCCCAGCGGCTGAACCAATAGGGGAACAGCCGAAAATAGCCGCCGCCGGCTATTGGTAGGGTGTAACCGGGAAACTTCAGGGTGCTCAGCGGGAACTCCGCGAGTTCACGGCCATTATCAGTTGTGAGCCGATGGGGCCAACGCGGCGTCCCCGGCATCCCATATCGGTCGTGGTGCACCGGAAATATGGACGAGTCCCAGACGAACCCTTCTTCTGCAAGTATATCCAGCGCCCAGCGTGACTGATTGGTGATGGAATAACTTGCGGCACGGTATCCAGTAATGGGTTCGCCGGTTATATCTTCAAGGATCTGTTTTGAGCGCCGGGTTTCCTCGCGAAACACCTCGGGCGTCTGGTTATAAATCAGCTGATGGCTGTAACCGTGGCTGGCAACTTCGTGACCTGCGTTCTGGATATCACGAACCAGTTGGGGCGATTTCTCTGCCACCCAGCCGAGGGTAAAGAACGTCGCCCGGGTGTCGTGTTTCTCAAGCAATTCCAGCAAGCGGTGGGTATTGGCTTCAACCCGATACTCCATGGAATGCCAGTCTTCACGATCGACGGCTTCGGCAAGGGCTGCTACCTGGAAGTAGTCTTCCACATCAATGGTGAGTGCGTTGACGATCCGGGTAGTATCGTTATCGTTCATCATCACTACGTCCCCCTACTCAGAAAAATCGATAGTTAAGGGAAACCGCAATCCAGTTCTCGTCATATTCCCTGGCTGCAATGTCGCTGGTCTTTTGCCGGTGACCGATGGCCGAGCGAACGTCCATTCTGGCACTCAGTTGATAGTCAAGACCGGCTGACAGCTGGGCCACGTCATCCTCGGCGCCTTCGTCTTCAAAGCGCTGGTGTTGGTACGCTGCGCTGGTGAACCAGGAGAGCAACTCTGTTACTGGTCTTGAAAAACGCAGGTTAATACCGCTCCGCTCCTCGCGATTACCCGTCCGGACATAATCACTGCGACTGACAGATAGCTCGGTGCTGAATGAAGAACCATCGCTGAAGCGAGTGTTATACCCTGCCCTTGCAGCCGTGACTTCCACGGCAGAGGATTCCGTCAGGTCGAAATTGAAGTCCTCAAATCGTAGGCCCAAAGTGGATGTCTGATCCGTTAGCTTGCGGTTGGCGCTCAGGAAAAGTTCGCTGCTGGGATTGATTTGACGCACCAGGTTAAACGTACCGGTAATGCCGTCAGTGGAGACCTCCTGACTACCCAGTCGAGTTTCAAGGCGATTTTTGCCGATCGAGCCGCTTACCTGAGTGGTTGCCCATACCTTGCTGAAGGTCACCACGGCGGATTCGCGGTCCAGTTCCTCGCCTGTATCGAGTTCTGTGCGTTGAGCACTCGCAGACAAGCCGCCCTGGAGTGTGTCGCTAAAGCTATGGTTGTAGGCAACCGTGCCGGAAACTCGATCGCTGTCAGGCTCTTCGCGTTCTTCGAACTCAGTTTGTTCGTAGGCCGCAGAGAACTGCAGTTCGTCGACCTGCGTTAATTGCAGGGTGTACACCGGGCCGGTGCTGAACACATTTTTGCGGGTCAGGTTGTCCTGAGTGTCTGATCTGCGGGTGTCCCGTGTAACATGACTAACGGTGTTGGAAGCCTGCCACACCAACCCTCTCGCCAGTTCGCACTGCCCTTGCAGGGTGCCGTTGGTATACACTTCGGAATCATAAGTGTCGTCATGCCAGTAGCTATAACCCACCCCCATGTCCACCGAGGATGCACATTGCCCCGGATCGCTCTGGTGCTGGAAGTTCAGGTTCACCCGGGTTTCCAGGTCGCTCTGTTCATTTGCCGAGTCACGACCTGCATTATCCGAAAAGCGGTTATCGATACCACCCGAAAGGCTGTTAGTAGCGCCCATAGCTGGGCCTGCTGCCATCAGACAGCCAACGCCGATGGAGATAACCCATCGGATCTTCCCTGATCCGTGCACTTCAACCATTGATTACAGCTCCCACAAACTTTTCTGGGTTAAAGGCCTGGGCTGCATTCTCGGCTGCGGTCGCGGTAATCCGGCCGTGGGGCACCACAAGCATGGAGTAATCACATAGCTCCCCCAGAATGCGGGCATCCGGCGAGTCGCTGATAGGCGAAGTATCCAACACTATGAAGCGGTCTGGATAGCGCCGCCGGATTGCCTGCAGGAACTGCTTCATACGGAATGAGGTAAAGAATTCCCCTGGCGTTTCGCGTTGACTGCCGGCGGGAATAAGTCGCAGGCGCGGGATGCCTGTGGGATAGATAATCCGACCGATGTCGTAGTCTGAGTCTTCCAGGAAGTCTGTCAGTCCAGTTTCGGCGGCCAGGTCAAGCTGGGAATGCAGCGTGGGATTGCGCAAATTACAGTCAATTATCAGTGCCGTTTTCGACTGGTCAAACGCAAACGCCGCTGCCAGGTTGAGCGCCATAAACGACGTTCCCGCGCCTTCACACGCGCCACTGACGACCATGGTAAAGTTGTTACCGCCTGACACCTCCAGCAGCTTCGTGCGCAGGTGGCGGAACCGGTTAACCAGCGCCCGGTTCTGGGATTCCGGATAGATGATGCGCCGCTCGTCCATGTCGTCGCGGGTGAGCCGGCGAGGCTCCTGCATCTTGACGATCTGTTTGCTGATAACATACCGATCAACAGCGCCGGGGCCCAACTCGAGCGAGCTGGGCACCAACATACGAGAGTCCTCCCATTGGGAAAAGCCGCTCTTGCGATCGCCATCGGAAGCCCTGCCCTGTTTCTCGAGATCGCCGGCTCGCTCTCTTCCGTTTACGTCGATCCCATGTGAGGTTTTGTCATGAGGGCGGATATCCGCTTCCATTTCTTTCCTTTCCCTGTCCTGTTTTTGCTCTGTCATCAAATGACTCCCATCAACGCTGCACCGACAACACCGCCATAGGCAGCAACAACCAGCACAGCGCATACAGAGACTGAAATGGTTAACCAGCGATCTGTGCGTTTCTCATAGGGTGTTCTTACATTGGGAATTTCAGCCAGTACGGGCAAACCAATACCGTCTTCAAGCTGTTTACGGGCCCTTACCCGAGGGTCAATCTGCAACACGCCAGCTGCCAGACCAAACGGAGCCAGGGCTCCGAGAATCAGGCCTGCGGACGCAAATAGCTGGAACTGTGGGCCGGACGGCTTCCTCGGATATTGGGCGGTTTCATTGATGCGGAAATTGAGGCCCTGGCCTTCGATGTCCAGATGCATGGAGACCCGAGCTTTTTCACGGCGCTTGAGCAGATCGTTGTAAATCTGTTCATTCACTTCCATGTCCCGGGTAAGCTCGGAGTACTGAGCTTTGTTTTCCTGGATACGCTCCATGCGCTTTTCCTGCTCCGCAATCAGGCTCTGAAGCGAGTTGATACGCGATTCCTGAGTGCGGATATCTGCACGGGTTTTGGCGACCTCTGAGCTGATATCCTGGTACAGAGGATTGACCAACTGGTCGCCTTCTGTGGTGACCTGATCCAATGTCCCGCTCTGAGCAGCCCTGCTCCGTTGTCTTTTCAGTTCAGCAATCTGTTCCTTCAGGGCAATGATGTCCGGATAGGTATCGTGATATCGCAAGCGTAGGTCATCAAGCTGAATTTCCTTCTCTCTGATTCGACGGGAATAGGCGTCAGCCGTGCGGCCCTGACTGAGCATTGGCTCCACTTTCTGAAGCTCAGACTCCAGCGAATCGGCCCGCGCCACCAGCTCGGAGCGCTCCAACTGTGCAAGCTCTAGATCCCGCCGCAACTTCGCCATACGGGCATTAGCTTCGCCCTCTGTTCCGTCAACATTCTCCGAAAGGAACTTTTTCAGCTTTTGCTCAACTTCGGCAAGAATGGCTTCGTAATTCTTGACCTGTTTATCGATAAAGTCATAGGCGTTACGGCTTTCCTTGCGCTTGCTTGCCGAATTTTCTGAGATGAAAAGCTGCCCAAGACGTTGGGCAATGCGGAAAGCCTTCATAGGCGACTCGGAGGTGTAGCCAATACTGAAGTAGCTATCGCCACGGGGACGAACATTCATATTGGAGCGAAGCATGTCTACTCTTCGTTCCAGAGCCTCATTGCGGAGCTCCCCCGCATTCTGGCCGAAAATTTCCTCGTCTCTGGCAACTTTCGACATAACGTCCCGAGACCAAAGCATTTCCCTGACCACCGAAGTGCGCTCGCTGATTTCGGTCGTTACCGCACTGCCTTCCATCAGCGGGCGAATAATATTCCGGTCATCCACGAATATCACAACCTGCGAATGGTATTTGTAAGGCCACACAAACCCTGCCCCCAGCACGGCGAAACTGATAATGGCAAAAAGCAGGAAGGCCAGCCATTTTCGTGACCGGACCTCTCTGATCATTTCTGAAGGGAGCTGACTTAGTGGAAGTGCCATCTGTCTTACCTATTGACCGGTTCCGCGGTTTGCTTCGAATAACAGTTTAGCTGGTCTTAGAAATTCCGTTCCGGGACGGTGAGGATATCCCCTGGCCGCATGCGGTAGTTGGTTGACACGTCCCCTTTGTTGAGGATGTCGTCCAGGCGAACCGGGATAGCCACCATTCTGTCCTCTAAGGCGCGGTAAAGCATGGCATTATTGAGCTGAGCAAAAGGATTTGCGCCTCCTGCACTCAATACCAGATCCAGAACCGTCATTCCGGACCGGTGGGGCACAGAGATGGACTGATTGACGGCACCGGTCACCCGCACACGGTCACTGAACTCGTGACTACCCATGGACTTGACCACAACGGTTACCTGAGGTTCGCGGATGAAGCCTGTGAGGCCAATCTCGATTTCATTGGCCAGTTGCTCGGGGGTTTTACCGGTAGCCTGAACATCACCAATAAGCGGCATAGATACTCTGCCGTCCGGTCGTACGGGCACAACCATGCTGAGGTCTGCATTGCGCCAGACTGAAATCTGGATTTCATCGGTTGGTCCAAGCACGTACTCGTCGACACTCGTTGAGGTCTGTAGACTCAGGGCTTGGTCAATAGCATCCTGAGATGAAGACTGAGGCCCGGCACAACCTGCAACAAAGACTACCGCCGTGAGGGACAGCAGGAGTCCCTGCAGTGAATACTTCGATGACATTATCATTCCTCTCTGTGTCCATGTCTGTTTCCATGTCTCGGGGAGAGCTGGCCCCGAAACTACCTTGATCCTTTCTTGAACAATACCACTTCCACTGTCTGAATTATAATCAACAAATCAAGCAACAGACTTTGATTCTTGATGTAGTAGAGGTCGTAACGGAGCTTTTCCCGAGTGTCCTCTTCATTGTCCGCATAAGCAAAACAAAGCTGGGCCCACCCCGTCAAACCCGGTTTGACTCGATGACGCTCGCTGTAGAATGGGATCTTTTCCGACAACTGCTCTACAAATACCGGCCTTTCGGGCCGCGGGCCAACGAAGGCCATAGTACCATTCAGCACATTGAAAATTTGTGGCAGTTCGTCAATGCGCACCTTGCGGATAAAATCCCCTACCCGGGTAACCCGTGCATCATCCTTGCTTGCCCATACCGCACCGTTTTTCTCGGCGTCGGTTATCATCGAACGGAATTTATGGACCTTGAAAACGCGGCCGTTAAGCCCCACCCGATCCTGGCTGTAAAATATCTTCGCTTTGAAGCCATCCTCAATCTTGATGGCGATGGCGGTCAGCAGCATCAGCGGCAAGCTGACCAGCAAAAGAAGACCGGCAGACAATATGTCGAGGGAACGTTTGCCAACCCCAAAAACAGACGAGACGGTGAACCCGTCGGAAAACACTAACCAGCCACGAGTCACCATTTCCAGGGCCACTTTTCTGGATTCCCTTTCGTAGAACGCGGCGCCGTCTACAATCCGCACTCCCTCCATTTTGCATTCCAGCAGGTCTTCCATCGGCAGACCTTTGCGGCGGTCATCCACAGCTACCACGATTTCATTAACCGGGTGTTTGATAATGTATTGCTGAAGCGTGGTTGGAATGTTCAGTAGGTAATCTTGGCTGACCTCAACCGGTTCATCGGGCAGCGACACGAAACCGGTCAGTATAAAGCCCTTGCGGTTGAATGGCGTTCTGAGATCCTCGTGAATCTGCCTGGCGCGGAAGCCAGCTCCCAATACCAGCACCTTTCGTTTGAAGCTTTCCTTGCCGACGGTGGCAAAAAAGAAGAGGCGAGCAATGCCCAAAAGGAAAAAACCGAAAACCGAGCCAGTGGTCAATGCACTGCTTGTGCCGATGTACCACAGCCACTCGCTGTTAAGCAGGTAGGCAAACCCGCACATAGGGACACTGACCATCAGGGCCAAAATGGTGCGCAACATCATCCCCGACATACCCTCTTCCAGGCGGGATTGATGAACACCAAGGGCTACCATAACCAGCAGGTTGATTGCCGAAAACACGGCCGCTGACGGCAACAGAAAGCTCAAGTTGTCGAGGAAGAAGGAGACGTCGCCGAAATAGCGGAAAAACACGGCCAACGCGAAGGCGAACGCCAGCACAAGAAAATCAATCAGGCCGAGAATGATATACGGAAGATGAATGTAGTGTCTGAACAATCTGACGTGGGCCACGCCAACTCCTTTTGCTGTTCGCAACTATGAAAGTACGCATCCCGTGCGTCTACATACAGCGCTACGTGAACAGCAGTGTACTGTAAATTTCCGTAACTGCAATCGCCGGTGAGCAATCAAACCCGGTACGGTGTAAAGGAAACTGACAATTCATGGTTCTCAAATCGCCAGTTGCCTCTTAATAGTAGGCTATTTTTTCTGCCGTTTACGCGCCATCAGCAGCCCAACAAGCCCTAGCCCTAAAAGTGCCAATGTGCCTGGCTCCGGAACAGCTACCATGCCGATGGTTACATTATCCAATCCGTACCCGTCATTGGCGTTATTGGAGAAAATAGAAACACTGCCCAAGCCTTCTGTATCGAACAATGTGATGTAAAAAATACTTCCGTTACCCAGTGCAGAACCGAAGATATTCCCGAAGTTGAAATCTACACCGCCAATCGAGAACCGACCCCCAGCGTCGTTCGGATCTGTCATGTAAAAGCCTATGGCGTTGTAGCCTGCCACCGAGGATATGTTCATTTCCCGAGCATCCATACTATCCAGCCAGTTGTTACCGGAGACGGAGTAGCGGCCATTGAAAGGCGTTGTGCCTGCATCCAGCACCGCAAGGCCGTTATCGCAGTCGTAGATGCCGCTGTCACAAAGACCGCCCGAACCGGCTACCACGCTGGCAAAGGTACCGACGCCGGCCTGGGAACTAATGGTGGCTGACTGGGTTCCGGGGGTGTAGTAGGTGTTGTCGTCGAAGGTTTCGGTAAGGAAACCACCGCTCAGGGAGGCCAGGAAGTCGCTCTCTGCCTGACCGGCTGCCGCTCCTCCCTGGTCACTGATTGCGAGAATAGGCGCTGCTGAAACCCAGGAACAGGCACCAAAGAGCAGTCCTGTTGCGAGAATGGTTGTTATATTTTTCATATCAGTACTCCATAGATCTGACGTACGTCGCGTACACAGGAGTACCGATTGCATGGCTCGTGCCATAACTATAACTGTTTATGTTTCTAGCACTTACGAGACCCTATTTTCTGGCATGTAAATTAAACTGACACACCTGTAACTTTCCCGTATCAGTGTTATATCACGAAAAGCTCGGCAAACTCGTGTACAGACGTACTTTCCAGGGCCTTCTGGTCCTTGCAGAGCCGGAATATCTGTTCGCAACGCTGGCCAGGGAACCGAGTGGTGAGGTTGTTGTAGAATTTGTCTTCCAAGAGCGGGATCCCATCCTTCCGGCGGCGACGGTGACCAATGGGGTATTCAACCGCGACTTTGTCCGTACTGGAGCCATCTTTGAAGAACACCTGGATGGCATTGGCGATTGAACGCTTGTCCTCTTCCAGATACTCACGGGTATACCGTTCATCTTCCACCACTTCCATCTTTTCCCGGATGCTGTCGATGACCGGGTTAGCCTGGTGGAAGCTGTCTTCATAGTGCTCTGCAGTCAGGCTGCCAAAAATCAGCGGTACTGCTGTCATGTACTGCAGGCAGTGGTCCCTGTCAGCGGCGTTTGCGAGCTTGCCCTGCTTGGAGATAATGCGGATGGCCGACTCGTGGGTGGTGATGACAATGCGGTCAACGTCCTCCAGACGATCTTTGACATGGGGGTGCAGCGTGACTGCCGCTTCCGCCGCTGTCTGTGCGTGAAACTCCGCCGGGAAGGAAATCTTGAACAGGATGTTCTCCATCACATAGGAGCCGAAATCCTGGGGCAAAGAAAACTGACGTTTGTCCTCGGGCTTGAGCTTCTGGTCCTTGTTGGTTTTGCTGAACAGCACGTCGTAGAAGCCCCACTGAGGCGCTGTCAGTGCACTCGGGATACCCATCTCCCCTCTCATGGCAATATCTGCCAGCCGCACAGCGCGTGAGGTGGCGTCGCCTGCCGCCCAGGATTTGCGAGAGCCCGCATTCGGCGCGTGGCGGTAGGTTCGCAACGACTGGCCGTCAACCCAGGCGTGGGATAGCGCTGACAGCAACTGCTCCCGGTTTGCGCCCATCAGTTTCGCGGTGACGGCTGTGGACGCCACCTTGACCAGTACTACGTGATCAAGTCCTACCCTGTTGAAGGAGTTTTCCAGCGCCAATACACCCTGAATTTCATGGGCCATGATCATGGCTTCAAGCACATCCTTCATGGCCAGTGGCGCTTTGCCTTCCGCTACCCGTTTCTGGGAAAGGTGGTCAGCCACCGCAAGAATCCCCCCCAGGTTGTCGGATGGGTGGCCCCATTCGGCAGCAAGCCAGGTATCGTTGTAGTCCAGCCAGCGGACGATGCAACCAATATCCCAGGCGGCTTTTACTGGATCCAGCCGGAACGACGTTCCCGGAACTCGGGCACCGTGCGGAACGACAGTACCCTCGACCAATGGGCCGAGGTGTTTGGTACACTCTGGGAACCGCAGGGCGAGCAGGCCACAGCCTAATGTATCCATCAGGCAATTTCGGGCGGTATTCATGGCCTCTTTACTTTTTATCCGATAATTGAGGGTGTAATCGGCAATCGTCTGTAGGAGATGATCGTAGTCGGGACGATCGTTCAGATCATAAGTTGCTGACATTGAACTGTTTCCCTTTTTAGAAGCTTTATCCATTTCAGCTTAGTTGAACAAACCATTAAATTCAGCGCATATGTAATTATTATATTGATATATTTAAAGTATTCATGTCCAAACACAGTACACAAAAAAACAGGAAATTATTAAATACCAACATTTTCAACTAGTTAAATACAAAAAAGTACTTTGAAGACTTGATTTACTTTAGTTAACAAGTTATTACGCAAGTAAGTTAAAATTCTTTAATAAATAACCCTCGCACAATTGCCCTAATTTCGCTTTAACTGATTGTTTGTATTTCAGTTCTTTATCACCTTCCGTTTTCCAAGCCGTAATACTATAACGTGGTCTTCCCAGCCTTATCTCGCCTATAATTTCGACCTAATTATGAACAACCCGTCAGCTAACCTTAACAACTGTCAACGACATCGATAAACCGTGGAAACGCCAGTGACCAGCACCTATACCAAATCTGCAATTGCCGAATGGATCACTATTCTGGGTGAATCCGGAGTAGTCGTGGCTGGCGCAGAGAACTTCGGTGCCTCCACAACAGGTACAAGCCGTGCTATTCCGGCCGTGCTTCGGCCAGAGAATCAGGAACAGGTGGCAGCGGTTCTGCAGGTCGCGCAACGTTGGCAGGTCGCGGTTTACCCCGTGAGCACCGGCAATAACTGGGGCTACGGCAGCGCAAACCCTGTTGAAGACGACTGTATCATTCTTGATCTGAGCCGGCTTGACCGCATTTCCGGTTTCGATCCTGAAATGGGCGTTGTGACTATCGAGCCTGGCGTAACCCAAGGTGCCCTGAGGGATTTTCTTGATCATCGAGAAGGAAATTATCTCGTTCCAGTGACCGGTGCAGGCCCCACTTGTAGCATTCTCGGTAACGCCCTTGAACGGGGTTACGGCATCACGCCTGTTACAGACCATTTTGCGGCAGTGACGAAGATTGAAGCAATCCTGCCCGATGGTACCCGATACCAGACGCCGCTCAGCGAACTCGGCGCAGCGGAAGTAGACGGGCTTTTCAAGTGGGGATTGGGCCCCTATCTTGACGGACTTTTCAGCCAGGGGAATTTCGGCGTGGTTGTAAATATGACCATCGCCCTCGCGCCCGTTCCCGAGACCGTGACAGCGTTTTTCTTCTCAACTAAAGACGATGCCAAACTGGAAGCGCTGATCCCCACTGTCAGGGCCGTGTTGCGATCCCTCGGCGGTTCTGTCGTGGCGATCAACCTGCTCAACAGCCAACGCATGCTCTCGATGATGACGCCCTTTCCTGAGGACAAGGCTGTTAACGGTGTTCTGCCTGCCCGTGAAGTTGAAAGTATGGCCAACAGTCACGGTGTTCCGGCATGGAGCGGGGTTGGTGCCATCTATGCGTCGAAGGAAGTCGCCCGCGCGGCCCGACGCACGCTACGACGACTTCTTGGCCCAGTAACCGACCGCCTCATCTTTATTAACCGACGGAAGGTTAACACGGTCCAGGCTGTTGCCCGCTTACTGCCTGGCAGACTGGCCACACGGGTTAAGGGCATGGCGGATACGCTCTCCGGAGCACTGGAAATCATGCATGGCTCCCCCAACGATGTCGCGCTGGCACTGGCGTATTGGCGCTCAGGCAATCTACCGCCGCCCGGACAACCCAAAAACCCCGCCCGCGATGGCTGCGGGCTCATATGGTTCGCGCCGCTGGTTCCCATACGAGGGGACGACGTTCGCCGTTATATCAACATGATCGAGAGAGTTTGCCCCCAGTACGGCGTCAATCCACTTATTACATTGACAACCGTAAATGATCGCTGCTTCGACTCGACTGTTCCCCTGCTCTTTGACCGCAGCGATGCTGATGCGACCGCAAAAGCCAATGACTGCTATCGCGCACTGGTCAGCGCGGGGCAACAGGAAGGCTTCCTGCCCTACCGCCTCAACAATGATGCGATGGGAATTTTGAATACCGGCGACTCTGCGTTTTCCAGACTTGCCAGTCAACTGAAAGCCACAGTTGACCCCAATTTTATCCTGGCGCCCGGACGTTACGTGCCCAGGATAAAGCGTTCCGAGGTCTGATGAGCTGTAGCCTCGATACACCCGTAGTACGCCGTCAGTTGACGTTCAGACGGCGCTTTTTTCACTGCGACCATCGCTCTAACAGCGCCCTGAATGGGACAGAATGAGGATTTAGAGATGCACACAGGGTTTGCACTTCAGCACGAAGAAGACAAAACAATAAACCAGCCCGCTTACGAAGACGTCAGCACCATTTTCAACTCGGTATTCAATGTCCAGTTGGCGATGTGTCCTGAAACGATTAATGAAGTCTTTGCAGTCCGGTATCAGGTTTATTGCATTGACAAGCCTTTCGAGGACCCGAATTGCTTTGCCGATAAACGGGAGCACGATGCATACGACCCTCGATCCGCACATGCCTTGATCCGACACCGGATAACGGGAGACAGCGTCGCTGCCGTTCGTCTTGTTATGGCGGGTGACACCCCGGAACACGCCGACTTTCCCATGGAAGGCCCTTGTCTCCCCCAGATGGACCTGCACGCACAGAAAGCATTTGCCGGCGCTCGCCGAAAGAACATTGCTGAAATATCCCGGATGGCGGTCAGCCGGGAGTTCCGGCGTCGACTCAATGAGGACGAATCCACCTCAGGCATCAGTGATTTCACCTGTTACAGCGATGCTGAAAATGGCAAACGCGCCATGCCCTATATCAGCCTGGGGCTTTTCTCAGCCATCCTCCAGATGTCGGTCAACCATGGCATAACTCATTGGATGGCCGTCATGGAGCCCGCACAGCTGAGGCTCTTGAAGCGATTTGGTGTGGAATTTGATCATGTAGGGCCTGTCATGGAATACCACGGTCGCCGCCGCCCTGCCTTCACCGAAGCAGCGTCCCTGATTGACGGCATAAAGAAGCGTCGCCCGGATGTCTGGTCGCTGATTACTGACGACGGGCGATACTTGCCGGCGAGACCGGATACCGGCTATGAGGCAAATGAGAGGGAGGTTGCCTGACCAGCACCTGAGCGATTCTGAATAATCGTCAAGGCTGTCCGCACCGGGACAAGCTCAAAATAAAAAAAGCCCCCACAGAGAGGTGAGGGCTTCTTTATTCATGCACTATCGTCTAAACGTTATAGTTGATCAAACGTTAGGCATTTGCTGCTTTTTTCCTGCGGGACAGACCAAGACCGGCGAGGCCGAGACCCAGCAGTGCCAGGGTGCCTGGCTCCGGTACTTTTGAAGCTGTGATCCGGAAATTGGTGTCAAACTCATTGGCAGTGTCTTCTTCAGTCAGAAGACCAACACATCCAATTTGTGCGCCCGCTTCTAAACAAGCGTCGTCATCCAGGACACCGAGACCAGCCAACTCAAGAAACACCGTATACTTATAGTCATCAATGACGAACGACTGGGCGAACTCGAAACCGCCCGAGCCATTTTCCACGGCACCTAGCTCGTCAAAATTATCGATTGTGAAAATGTCATCGCACCCGGAGGTCGATGGGAATCCACAGTCTGCAGGGTCATCCCTGTTGAGCGTTTCACTGAAGAAGCTCATGAAGGTAATGGAGGTCGGAGGTAACGCTGGACCAGCTGGATCAGTCGGGGTTAGCGTCAACGTAGACGTCAGATCAAAACCCGTCAGCGCAACATAATCAGCGTCAATGATGTTGTTGTCATGGGTAAATGTTCCACCGGCTACGGCAGCGCCATTGGTCATAAGCCCAGACCCGCTAACATCTTCAATCGAGACAGACGAACGGTCTTCAGCATCAACGCCACCCCACGAAATCACATTTTCGTCAGAGGTATCGGTGCTTCCGTCGTTCTCGCCGTCTGCTGCGGTGAAAGCCGCGTTGCTGAAGGCGCTATCGACGTCATAGGCCCATTCGTTAATCAGGTCTGCGCTGGCAGATGTCGCCGCCAGTGCAAATGGCACGATAAGAGTTGATAAGAAAGTTCTTTTTAGTGCAATTTTCATAATTATCTCTCCTTGATTGTAAACGCTGGCAGCTGAAATTCAGGCAAGCAAGTCAGCGGTAAACTACTATAAGCATCAGCCATACCATTTATTGAAAATCGTTTTATTTAAACAACTTAGATTTAGAATCCAATTGTTGTTTAGAGTCAGGTGTAAGCATCTTCGACATCAGATCCTCGTTAATGCATCGCCTTAGGCGCCATGTGAATTTTCGTCTAAGTTTTGGAGCGGTCGTTTATGGGGTTCGATTATATAAAGGCATTTAAATAGTTCGTGTTATAGCGATTCCAATCTAAAAAACGCGCTTTAGCGACGGGTCAGCATTAAGATGCGTAAAGTATTCTGACGCCACAACAACAAAACCGTGTGTAACCTAGCCGGATATAAGGCGTTGAGTTTTTATACACTTGTTGTTTCATTTCCTTTGCACCGAACACTCAAAGCAACTACCTGGTTGTTTTAGATAGTCTATTTTTAGCTGGTTATTCTTCTGCTATCACCCATCCGCATCCTGCACATCGCAGAGGATGCGCAATACCTATGGAAATCTGCGAAAAACCGGGAGAACGACAGATGAAAGGATTCAACGCCGACGCAATTGCAGCCGGGGATTGGCTCTTGCGGTGACCTCGACACTGCAGAGGCTCTTGGGTACAGCCGTCGGATTACGCCCATCGGGCCGTAATCCGACAATTTCCTCACACACTCACTGGGACATCTCTACAACTCGAACGAATCCCCGGGCACCCTCACCCAACCTTCCATAAGCACTCGCGCGCTGCGGCTCATGATGGCTTTGGTGGCGGTCCACTGGCCGTTGGCCAGGCTGGCTTCTGCACCAACCTGCAAGGTGCCTGATGGGTGGCCGAAGGTCACGGAGGTTCTGTCTCCGCCGCCAGCGGCCAGATTAACCAGAGTTCCCGGTACGGCAGCCGCGGTGGCAATAGCAACGGCGGCTGTTCCCATCATCGCGTGGTGGAGCTTACCCATGGAAAGGGCCCGCACCAGCACGTCCACATCCCCTGCCCCAATGGCTTTGCCACTGGAAGACACATAGTCAGACGGCTTTGCCACAAACGCGACCTTGGGCGTGTGCTGGCGGCTGGCGGCCTCTTCCACGCTCTTGATCAGGCCCATCTTCATGGCGCCGTGGGCGCGGATGGTTTCGAACATGGCCAGCGCTTCGGGGTTGCTGTTGATGTCGTCCTGCAGTTCCGTGCCCTTGTAGTCAATATCGTCTGCATTCAGGAAGATGGTGGGAATGCCGGCATTGATCATGGTGGCCTTGAGGGTGCCAACACCGGGTACTTCCAGGTCGTCCACCAGGTTGCCGGT
>OJGU01000046.1_pt1 | contig 88942 bp, 82 predicted proteins | sample 1594741 | NCBI WGS metagenome assembly OJGU01 (sample SAMN05416841, study PRJEB24817) | seawater metagenome | isolation source: Sea water | place: Canada:Atlantic | collected 2013-07 | reverse complement strand
TACACTAGATCGCTCGTCGGCAGCGTCAGATGTGTATAAGAGACAGCAACAACGCTACGAAAGCGAAGAGGCGAGAAGCCTAATGGCTGAGATTCATCTGCTTAAGATGCCAGGCGGCACACTAAAGCCAGCCAATCAGGTTGATGCTGACGTTCTACAGAAAATGAAAAGTGGCGCGCTTGTGTTTGCTGATATTAAGCAGCCTAGAAACCCGCTTTTCCACAGAAAGTTTTTTGCGCTACTCAATTTCGGCTTTGAATACTATAACCCGCCAGAGGTTGAGTACAACGGCATTAAATCGGTAAAGAGTTTTGAGGTGTTCAGAAAAGAAGTTGTTATCCGTGCTGGTTATTTCACTGTGACAACCGACATTAAGGGTAATACGCGCCTAGAGGCCGAATCACTTAGTTTCAGCAACATGGAAGAAACCAAGTTTACAGAGCTTTACCGCGCAGCCTTCAACGTGATCTGGGCGCTGGTGCTGTCAGGCGTTAAAGGCATGACCGAAGAAATAGTAGAAAACACGATTAACCAAATAATGAGTTTTGATTAATGATTCGCTCTAAGAAAATCACCAATGCCGCGCGCGATCAGGATTGCACACTGAACATACTTGGTGTGTGCAACTTCGACCCGGCAACGGTGGTTTTCTGCCATTTTCCTGATGAATCACATGGATACTCAAGAAAGAGCGATGATATATCTGGTGGCTTTGGTTGCGCTAAGTGCCATGCGGTGGTGGACGGCCTTAAATGCGAGGAATTCCAAGTGCGCAAGGATTGGTATTTAAGAAGGTCTCAAACACGCACTCTGCGCAAGCTGTTTGAAATGGGAGTGATTAAAGCATGAGGCCATTCAGAACCAGAGCAAAGAAAAAAAGTGCACTTAGCGCGAATAATCAACTGTTGGCACTAATGGGGATGCAGGCAGAGGTTAAGCCTAAAAACAAATACGGTGCAAAAAAATCTGGCAAGCATGCATCAAAGCATGAGGCAAAACGCTCTAAAGAATTGCAGCTCTTGCAGCGAATAGGTGATATCCAGAATCTACGCGAGCAGGTGGATTATATTCTTATTCCCGCCCAGCGCGATGACGACGGCAAGCTACTAGAGCGCCAAATAAAATACATTGCAGACTTCGTGTACGAGAAAAATGGTAAAGAGATCGTAGAGGACACGAAGGGCTTTAGAACACCCGACTATGTTCTGAAACGCAAAATGATGTTGTTCTTTCATGGCATTAGGATAGTGGAGGTTTAGATGACCAGAGAGGAAAAGGACAAGATCGATCGCTTGGTGGGCATCTGGCTAAGTGGGCTGCAATCTAGCAGCAATGATGCTGGCTGGCAGGGCATGTCGTTGGCGGCAAGGTTAATCGAGTATTTAGGTGAGCCACCTGGTCCAACGGGCAACGATCAATCAAACCTCACTATGATCAATGCTATAAAATTACTGCGAGAGCGTCATGCTGAGTTTCCATTTATCGCCGCAGCAATGCAGATGCTTTTACACTCAACCGAAACGAAGAATAGTGCTGTAGCAATATCGGCAAAGCATCTGTACCAAGGCCAATGCCCATGGACAGAAAGAGCCTGGACAAACGAGACCAGAGCAATGGCAGTGAACATGACGTTAGGAGAATTTGAATGGGCGTTAAGCACGGCTTATCCCGCAATTGAGAAAGAATTAAAACGGGTCGCGCTTTACTCGAAATATATCGCATAAAGCCCTTGTTAATCACAGGGGAAAAAGGCATACTTTTGTCAAATTGGGCTTTTTGCCCTTAGACACATTTAAAGCCTCGCCAAGTGCTGGGCTTTTTCGTTTCTGCAATTCAGAAAATGAGGTCGGCATGGAGCAGGAGATTTTCAACTGGGCAATCGCCATAGCAGGATGCCTTGGTGGCTGGGTTCTGAAAACGATATGGGACTCGGTAAAAGACCTCCAAACTTCTGATAAGCAAATTATAGATCGTGTTGCCGCTATCGAAATTCTCGTAGCTGGTCAGTATGTGAATAGAGACGAATTTAACCGAGTTGTGGATAAGATGTTCGAAAAATTGGACGGAATCTCTGAAAAAATTAATTCAAAGGCTGATAAATGATTGAAGCCCTTTTAAGCAGCTTTCTCGGCGGTGTGCTTCGCATTGCTCCCGAAGCGCTAAAGTTCTTCGACCGTAAAAACGAGCGTGCACACGAGTTATCCATGCTCGAAAAAGAGATGGAATTTGCAAAGCTAAAGTCCGAAGGCGAAATGCGCCAGGCAGAGACAGCGCTCACTGGCAAAGAGATCGATGCTATGTCCGTAGCTCTAAGAGAGCAGGGCGAGACCGCTAGGGCGGCAGGTTGGTTCGTAGCAGCACTATCAGCACTTGTTAGGCCGTTAGTGACTTACTGGTTCGTCACGCTGTATTCAGCGGTAAAGATCGCCACTATGCTGATGGCCGCAGCGGCAGGGGCTGATTGGAAAGATGTTTTAATATCAAGCTGGACTAAAGAGGACATGGCCATGTTGTGGATGCTCCTTACTTTCTGGTTTGTTGGCAGGGTATGGGAACGCAAAGCGCGCTCATAATCGCCGCAGCCCTTTGTCGAATGTTCGAAGGCTTTAGCGAAACGCCTTATCTTTGTCCGGCAGGGTATTGGACCATAGGCTACGGCACGGTCTACAAGCCAGATGGCACTAGAGTCACCAAGCGCGACGCTCCGATCACCAAGCAGATCGCAGAGCAGTGGCTAATCCAAGAGCTAGAGCGAAACTACATGGCAGGCACACTCAAGGCCTCGCCTAACCTGATCGCATTCCCGCGCATTCTAGGCGCACTTACTGATTTCTCTTACAACCTTGGCGTATCACGTTACCGGGCTAGCACCTTGCGCAAACGCATCGAGGAGCAAGATTGGGATGGCGCTCAGTACGAGCTCAACCGATGGGTAAGAGGCGGCGGCAGGATACTTAAAGGCCTTGTTCGCCGTAGAGCAGCAGAATCACAGTATTTCCCCAAGCGTATGGCAGATGCGTGATCCAGAACGGTTAGCGGGTAATTCCGGCCCGAAGTAGCGCCCTCTGTGTGAAATCTGCAAGTCAAGTAGGGCGTACTCATTAGCTGGTAGGCTCGCCAGCGGCGACAGAGAGCTCAAACTAACAACGAGGCATACCATGGCAAGGCGCTTTTACATAACCACACAGACAAGGCAGCAACGTCTTGACGTGCTTGCTATGGAAGGCGACGACCAAACTATTGAAATTGATTTCAGTGCCTGGGCAGAAGATAACGCCGAGGTCACTTCAGCCACTTGGTCGCTGCTACAGGGAAATGCTTCGATTGATGGGCAGGATCTATCCGATAACGTAGCAAGCGCACGAATCACCACAAACACCGAAGGGAAGTCTCTTATTAAACTTTCAGCAACCACAGGAACGGTCACTAAAACCGTTTATCTGAGAATTGTGGCTAAAGACCCAAAAGAGCCGTGCGGTGTCTGTGACTATGGGGTGCTTGTGTAATGGCTGCTCCAAAAGGAAATAAGTTTTGGATGTCCAGAGCTAAGCATGGGCGCAATGGAATTTGGTCAACTCCCACAAAGCTTTGGAATGACTGCGTTGAGTATTTTAAGTGGGTTGAAGCGAATCCATTGGTGGAGCAAAAAGCCTTCTCTTATCAGGGAGACGTTAGCGTAGTTGATCTTACTAAAATGCGCGCAATGACTAAAAACGGCCTGTGCATTCATCTCGGAATCTCTCAAACAGCATGGGATAACTACAAAGCCAAAGAAGATTTTGTTGGAGTCACAACGCGAGTAGAAGAAATTATCTACGAACAGAAGTTCACAGGCGCAGCGGCCGACCTTCTCAACCACAATATTATTGCTCGCGATCTTGGCCTTAGAGACAAGGTTGATAGCGAGATCACTGGCAAAGATGGCGAGCCATTGGTGCCGGTCATAAATGTCACAATCGGGAAGCCTTGAGCTAGCGCTTCACAAGCGCCAAGGCGATGCGCTTTTAAGTGAAGCGACAGAGATTCTTTATGGTGGCGCAGCAGGTGGCGGCAAGTCGCATTTGATGCGTGTTGCTGCGGTGCTTTGGTGTTCCGCTATTGCTGGACTGCAGGTTTACTTGTTTCGACGAGTGCGAGAAGACCTGGTTAAAAATCACATTGAAGGCCCGAAGGGTCTTAGAGCTATTCTTGCTTTCTGGGAGCGAAAAGGCTTTGTAAAGATCGTAGAAGACGAGATCAGGTTTTGGAATGGCAGCAAGATTTACCTTTGCCATTGTAAGGATGAAAAAGACCGCTTCAAATATTTAGGGGCAGAAATTCACGTTCTTCTGATCGACGAGCTCACTACTTTCACTGAGGTTATTTACCGTTTTCTGCGAGGCAGGGTTCGAGCAGTAGGTTTGCCAGAGCTGCCGCCAGAATACGCTGGCAAGTTTCCTAGAATTATCTCAGGCAGCAACCCAGGCAACATCGGACACATTTGGGTTAAGACGGCGTTCATTGATCTGTATGAGCCTATGTCAATCAACCCGATGCCGGATGAAGAAGGCGGAATGCTTCGCCAGTACATCCCAGCGCGACTTGATGACAACCCTTCAATGGCGCAAGACGATCCCAATTACATTAAACGACTTCGAGGCCTTGGCTCTAAAGCATTAATCGATGCGATGGAGAAGGGTGATTGGAACGTGATCGAAGGCGCCTACTTCGAAGAGTGGTCAGATCAGCACGTTATTGATCCGTTCGATATTCCAGAGCACTGGATGAAACTTATCTCTGGCGATTGGGGCAGCGCTAAGCCTTTCTCATTCGGTTGGTGGGCTATTGCTTCCGAAGACACTTTCGTTAATGGCATCTGGATTCCCCAAGGCGCAATGGTTCGATATCAGGAATGGTACGGAGCAAAGCGCAACGATCTTGGCGTCACAATCGCAAACAAAGGCTTAAAGCTTACTGCAGAGGAAGTTGGTAAGGGTCTCAAGTTGCGGGGCAACGACTGTGATCGAGCGGTTTTAGATCCTGCTGCGTTTGCCGAAGATGGAGGCCCATCGATTGCAGAAAGAATGCGTGGTGCAGGTGGTCCGTTCTTTCAGCGCGCTGACAACAAGCGTGTTCCATCTGGTGGCGCGATGGGTGGCTGGGATCAGATGCGCGCAAGACTTAAAGGTGAAGACTTTGGAGACCCTGTTGGCAATCGACCAATGATCTATTGCTTTAACACCTGCAAAGACTCAATTCGAACAATTCCCGCTTTACAGCACGACGGCACAAGACCAGAAGACCTCGACAGTGATATGGAAGACCACGCTGCGGACGAGTGGCGCTATGCGTGTATGGCTAGACCTTACGTTCGTGAAATTCCAAAAGACGAGACTAGCGACAAGGACCCTTATGGCTTTGATGACGAAGAAGGCGACGATTGGAAAACAACATGAGTGATGTAAGAACTTTCCAACAGCATATTCAGGAATTCCAAAACCTGACCATCATTGCCCGAGAATTATCCGAGCGTGATCGCGATTACAAAGACAATCGCCAATGGTCAGAGAAAGAGGCCCAGAAGCTGCGCGCGCGCAACCAAGCGCCCATTGTCGATAATCGCATTAAACCGAAAGTAGAAGGCTTGAAAGGGCTTCTCATTCAGCGTCGATCAGACCCTAAAGCGTATGCGCGCACCAGAGCGCACGAAGAGTCCAGCGAAGCGGTAACCGATGCGCTTCGCTATGTTGCTGATGCGACAAACTTTGATGACTTGGAGTTGGAGGTGTTCGACAACCTGATTGTTGAAGGTTACGGCGGTTGTATCGTTGATATTTCTCAGCGCAATGACGAGATTGTAATCACGCCTACGCTCATTCCATGGGATCGCATTTACTTCGACCCGTATTCACGCCGTTCAGACTTCAAAGATGCCCGGTATATGGGAATCATGCTTTGGATGGATGTCGACGTTGTTAAGGCGATGTTTCCTAACAAGTCGGACGCTATCGATCGCGCCGTTGGTGCAGGCTCTGACGTAGACGAGACGTTCGAAGATCGGCCATCGCTTGGCATGGTATCAGAGGATCGCGAGCGCATTCTGGTTGCCCAAGAGTTCTATCTCGAGGGTGGCGTGTGGCACATGGTTATCTTTACTGGCGACGAAATACTCGAGAAGCCTGCAAAGTCGACTTACAAAGACGAATTCGGTTTCCCTGAAAATCCTATTGAACTCGTTGGCGCCTACATCAATCGAGACAATGAGCGGTTCGGTGAGGTGCGCTATTGGATAGACCCCCAGAACGAAATCAATCATCGCCGCAGCAAGTTCTTGTTCATGCTGTCAAGCAGACAAACCAAGTCTAAGAAAGGCACGATCAAAGACGTCCCGGCAATGAAGCGTGAGCTCGCAAAGCCTGATGGCCATATAGAGTTTGAAGGCGAAGACAAAGACTTTGGTGTTATCCAAACTGGTGACATGGCAGAGGCGCAGTTCAAGCTGTTCCAAGATGCAAAAGCCTCTCTTGATTCGGTTAGCTTTAACGCGCAGCTATCCGGTGAGCGCCAAGGCAATCTTTCTGGCGTCGCTGTTGAGTCACTTCAAATGGCCGGCATGCTCGAAACCAACTCATTGTTTAGCGCTATGACCAGTTGGAAAAAACGAGTCTTTCGCCAGGTGTGGTATCGAATCAAGCAGCACTGGACGCAAGAGAAATGGATTCGCGTAACAGATGACTATGACAAGCTGCGCTGGGTTGGCATAAACGTGCCGATTACCCGCAAGCAGCAAATGGAAGAGTTCATCAACGACGAATCGCAGAACACCGAAGAGCGCAGACGTGCCGCTCAGTTGTTTATGCAAATGGTCGAGGCTCAAGACCCGCGATTAGAGGAAATGGTTCAGACTCAGAATCCAATCGCTGAACTTGATATGGACATCATCCTTTCTCAATCAGCCAACTCGATCAACGTTCAGCAAGAGCAGTTCCGCATGCTTTACGAGCTTGCTGCTAGCCGCAAAGAGATACCGCTCAAGTCGCTACTGAAACTCTCTGAGATTCGCGACAAAGAGGATTTGATCAAGGATATCGACGAGCGAGAGCAGGCTGTAATGGCTGCAGAGCAAAAACAACAACAGTTCAGCGAGGCAAACGCGCAGCTAGACCTTCAAGGTAAGCAGATCGACAACCAGAAGAAAGCTGGTGAGATCGATAAGGTTGCTGCAGAGACCACAGACAAGAATATGGATGCGATTACCAAGCAGGTTAAGAACCAGTTGCTTATCGCCAATCCTGATCCCACGCCTCAATCAATTAGCTAGAACCGAAGCCGCTTAATTGCGGTTTTTTTACGCCTGAGCGATCAGGGTCGATGCCGGACTACGGGCAAATAGTGATGCCGACTTACGGGCAAGGAGTGACGCATGGCAGATGTAGACGATGATGCAGTTGGCATCAACGGGCTGGACGAAGTCTTCGAAACATCCGATGAAGATCAACCGGAAGCGGACAACGTAAGCGATCAGGACGACGCTGACGAAGAAAGCAAGAAGGACGATGCTCAATCGGATAAGGGCGAAAAAGACGCTGAGACGCCATCAGCGGAACAAGACAAGGCAGCTAATGGTGATCCTGACGAAGTACCGAAGGGTCACATACCAATCGCGGCGTACCAAGACGAAAAGCGCAAGCGGCAGGCTTTGGAGGAGGAGATTCAAAATCTTCGCAATCCTTCAAAGGAAAAGCAGGAAGAGGAGAAGGTTGATTTATTCGCGGACCCAGACAAGTTTGTCGCGTCTGTTGATAAGCGTCTTGCTCAATCCGAGCTCAAGACCCGCATCACGTTAAGCAGAGAGTTCTATTCGGACTTAAAACCTGACTATGCGGAGAAAGAGAAACGGTTCATGGAAATGGCGAATGATAATCCATCGCTTGCCGCGAAAATGAGAGAGCACTCTAACCCTGCAAAATTTGCATACGAAACTGCGGCCAAGCAAATGGCCATGGATGAAGTTGTGCAAGATCCTGATGCATATCGAGAGAAAATTCGACAAGAGCTTCTTGCTGAATTGAATCCCGATGAAACGCCTGCTCCGGCTGATAAAAAAGCCGAACAAGTCAAGGTAGCGCCATCATTAGCAACAGCACCGGCAGTTAAGCCTGAGTCTGAAAAAGAGGACACGCTCGACAGCATGTTCGCAGATTCACAGCTTTAAGCCGAAACGCCTAAGAGGTTTTAATCATGGCAAACTCAACCGTCGCACCGGCCAACCAGGTCACGCGATTTCAGAAAGAAGTAAACCGCGAATACGTTCGTGGTGGTCGCTTCGGTCCTTACATCGGTAAGACGACTGAGGCCATTATTCAGGTCAAGCAAGACTTGAAAAAATGCAGCATCCCATTGGTGGCCAAATTGTCGAGCGCAGGTGTAAACGGCAGCTCTACTTTGGCAGGCCAAGAAGAGACGCTGGCAAACTACGCTTACACTCTTCAGCCTACTTACTGGCGAAACGGTGTGCTTGTGGACAACGAAGAGAACGAGAAGTCCGAGTTCGAATTGTTCACCGAAGCAAAGCCTGCTCTGCAAAATTGGGGCATGGAGAAAAAGCGCGATCAGATCATTCAAGCGATGGGCGCAATCGAAGCTAGCGGCACTTACGCTAACTACGGCGGCACCGAAGGCGCTTACGGCTCTGTTGCTGCTTCTGCTGGCAACATGGACACATGGAATGCCGCGAACCAAGATCGAGTGCTGTATGGTGCTGCGAAGGGCAACAACACTTCCGGCAATCACACATCCTCTCTTTCTGCCGTAGACACTTCCGCAGACAAACTAACCTACTCAACGGTTACATTGCTCAAGCGCATGGCTAAACAAGCGAATCCTTTGATTCGTCCTGTGATGCTCAAGGGTGATGAGCCTTGGTACGTTTTCTTCGTTGGCTCATACGCATTCCGCGATCTTGAGGCAAGTCTTGCAACCATTCACCAGAATGCTGCTCCTCGCTCTATGAAGGACAACGTGCTGTTTACTGGCGGCGATCTTGTCTACAACGGCGTGATCATCAAAGAAGTTCCTGAAATCGACATCTTTATTGATGGCGATGGCTCGGGCTCTCCTTGGGATGGCGTCTGGGGCGCGAACGCAGCCTCTGGCGATGGTCTGGACAATGGCGGTGACGGTGGTTCTCGTGTCGGCATTGGCTTCTTCTGCGGGGCGCAAGCGGTTGGTTTCGGTCTAGGCCGTATGCCTTCTTACAAGCGTCGTAAGGAAGATGACTACGAGCATCAAAGCGGTGTCGGCATCTCTATGAAGCACGACTTAAAGAAAACTTTCTACAACGCAAAGCAGCACGGAATGATCACTCATTTCCACTCTGCTGCTGCTGACGCTTAAGGGGGTCACCTTGGCTACTTTATTGTCTGACCAGTACAACCTTCCCGTGCCAGGCGTTGGCGCGGGTGGTGATTTAAAAGTGCTTTTTGGTTCCAAGACATTCACTGCGGCAGCAAGCTCTGCTGATATCGTGAAAATGTTCAAGATTCCAAAAGGCTTTACTCCGTTGTTCGGCCAACTTGTTGGATCGGACCTCGACACAGGTACAGAAGCGCTTGAATTGGACGTCGGTGTAACTGGCGATGCAACCAAGTATCTGGACTCTGGTGTGATCACTGGCGACACGATCGCCAACGAGAAGATCACAGTGGGCATTAAGATTCCATTACAGGAAGACTTGATGACCGTTAAACCAACCGAAGTGGACGCAGAGACTGACTGTATTGTTACGGTCACCGCTGCTGCCAATGCGGGTGGCACTGGTGTAATCACTGTGATGCTATGCGGCGTCTTCAACGACGCGCGCGTAGTTTAATTCGCAACCATTTGAGGGGCATTCGTGCCCCTCTTTTTTGGAGAATCGCATGAAGTTCAAATACACAAACAAGAGCGCAAATGAGCCTGTGCGCAGCTACGGTCAATTGCTTGCCAATGGCGACACTGTTGACTCATCTGTGTGGGGCGACAAAGAGGCGCACTTTATCTCTAAAGCTCTGAGCAATCCTGATTACGAAGTTGTGCAGGAGTCTAAAAAAGCAGAGCCTAAAAAAGAGCCTTCCATCTACGAAACGATGACGGGTAAAGAATTGGTTGCAGCGCTGCAGTTGGCAGAAATCGAGATTCCGAAAGGTTCGAAGAAAGCCGATCTAGTTGCACTTGCTGAAACCAATGCTGAAAAACTGAACATCGGCTCTCAAGGCGAGTAATCAGCATGGCGACGATTGAGGAAGTAAGGCACAAGGCGGGACGCTTGTTAGGCGTTGTTCGTTACGGCCAAGCATTAAAGCCGGAAGACGATCTATTGCTTACCGAAACCTATGCCCAAGTATACGACTCGTTGAAAGACGAGGGCGTTGCTGTGTGGGCGAGTGCCGGCCCTGTGCCAGATCGAGTGTCTTCACATGTTTCTGCGCTGATGGCGTTTGAAGCTTGCGATGACAAGTCTGTTTCTAATGCTCGGTACAATCGCATTCTCTCTCGTCGCAATGTTGCTATGCCAGAAATCCGAAGACTCACTCAGCCAAGTTACGAGTCTTTAGACGAACCGGTGGATTACTAATGTACTTGCCGATCAATGTCGCAGGCGGGGTTTATCAGCATAAATCTCGACCATTATCGTCTCAAATAACTAGAAATTTTTGGCCACAACAGCAAAGTGGCGCGGGGACTTCTGAGTACATTTTGGAGACGTTCCCTGGCTTGAAATCGTTTGTCACTGGCAGCGGTGCAGATCGCGGCATGTTTGTGCACCGTGGCGTGTTATACAAGGTCACTGGAACAACTCTGTATTCAATTGATCGAAATGGAGTTGTGACAACGATCGGCACTATCTCTGGCACGGCGCGCTGTATATTTGATGGACTCGGCTCAAGCCTTGTGATTGTTACTGGCGGCAGTGTTTACGAGTGGGATGGATCAACTTTAACGCTTGGCACCGATGTTGATTTCGAGTCACCAGACTCCGTGACTGTGATCAATAGCCAGGCAATCTATGATGGCGATGAAGGGCGTTTCTGCACTTCTGATGCCGGGGTGCCGCTCAGTATAAATGCTCTCAATTATGCGGCCGCTGAAAGTAATGCTGACCTACTGCTTAGGCCTTATGCCTTCCAGCAAAACGTCTATATGTTTGGCGAGCACACGACTGAGACTTGGTGGAACTCCGGCAGCGGCAATCCGCCTTTTGATCGACTTGAAGGCGGAATGATTCAAACCGGCTTAGGCGCCATTCATTCGGTTGATAAAACGGACAAAGTTGTCTACTTCCTTGGTGACGATCTGAACGTCTACCGCATGGCTGCAACTGGTATTGAAAGCAACTTTACGCCACAACCATTGTTAAGAGCGTTCACAAAGTTCAGCAAAACCGATGACGCCATTGGGTGGTGCATGAACTACCAAGGGCAGAATTTTTATACCTTGAAGTTTCCTAGTGAAAATCGCACGTTTTGCTATCCAGAAGGCGGTCAGTGGTTTGAGCTTTCATCTACCGTTTACGATGTTGGACCCGTTGCCGGTCGCTATCGCGGTAACAGCTATGCATTTGCATATGGCAAACACCTGGTTGCTGATGAAGACGGGAACATACTCGAGCTGGACGATGAAACTTATACCGATTCGGGAGACACAATTAAGCGTGTTCGCGATCTTTCTCCGATTCATGGCGGACTAATTAGCCAGCCCGGCAAAGAGATAGAGCTCACTCAGTTCAGGTTGGTCATGGAAACTGGCGTTGGTCTTATATCGGGAACCGTCGACCCCAAAATAATGCTTTCTTACTCGCTTGATGGTGGTCGCACGTTCTCGACAGAGCAATGGGGCGATGTGGGAGAGCTTGGAGATTTTCAAACAGAGGTTGTTTGGGATGGCATTAACGCCGTTGGCAAAAGCATTGATCTTCGTTTGTCTACTTCCGATCCTGTGTATTTTTCTGTTCATAGCGCTGGCGTTGAAATTGAGGTGGGTATTTAGTGTCTTTTACAAATCCGCCGCCACTAAAGATTCCCAACGTAAGTGATCCTCAGCTTGCGCAGTTTTTGCAGCAAATGTCACAAGCTTTCTATTTGCTTTGGGATCAGATTGGCGGACGCGGCATTGTCCCAATTACTGCCGGCGGCACAGGCTCACAAAATGCGTCAGATGCGCGAACAGCTTTAGGATTAGCGCTTGGAACAGATGCGCTGGCCTATGATGACGGTCTTGCAAGTATCGCAGGATTAACTACCGCTGCTGACAAGATGATTTACGCCACGGCTCTCGATTCATACGCAGTGGCAACTCTCACATCGTTTGCGCGAAGCATTCTTGATGACGCTGACGCAAATGCGGTTCGAACGACAATCGACGCCGAGAAGAAAGACGCAGGGCTAACAAGTATTGCTGGTCTTACGACTGCTGCAAACAAAATGATTTACACGACGGCTCTGGATACCTACGCCGTTGCAGACCTAACCGCATTCGCACGATCTCTGCTAGATGATTCTGACGCGCAAACCGCGAGAGCTACCTTAGGAGTCGGAACCGCTACGGCTCCATCATCGGCCAGCGATACAGGCACGGCAGGAACAATCGCATACGACTCAAATTACATCTACGTGTGCACAGCCACGGACACTTGGAAGAGGGCGGCATTATCAACATGGTAAACGTGACGAAACTAGATGAGTGCGCTGATGTTAGCGAGTATCGCGAGAAAGTGGCCGAACTTGAAAGCGTACTTAAGGATCATGACCCGATTGAGCTAGAGGTGCGACACCACTTTGCTCATGGAACCTACACTCGAGAGTTATTTATCCCTAAAGGCACAATGCTTACAGGGCAAATTCATCGACATTCGTGCATCAACATCATTTCGAAAGGGAAAATAATCGCGTTCACAGACAAAGGGCGAATAGAGATCGAAGCGCCTCATACATTTGTGTCTGGCAGCGGTGTTAAAAAAGCAGGTTACGCACTTGAGGACACTATCTGGTTAAACGTTCATCCATGGGATGGACCAGAGGATGTCGAATTGATAGAGAAAGAAATTGTTGTTTCATCATACGAACAGCTAGAAATCGAAAATAAGGAGGCACTATGGCTTGGGTAGCAGTGGCAGTTGCTGGCGGCTCTGTTGTAACTGGAATGTTGTCCAACAATGCTGCAGGAAAGCAAATCGACGCCTCAAAAGACGCGCAAAAAATTAACACCGCTGCAGCGCAGGAAGGTGTCAAAAAGATTGAGGATAGCACTAGCACCGCTATACAAACCCTTGAGACCGGCCGAACAGACACAGAGGCCCAGCTTCGGCAGGCTCAAGCTGACTCAATTTCGTCCATTGACAGCGCTCTGGCAAAAAGCACGGCGGCAATTCAGCAGGGCAGTGATGCGGCAATGCAACGCGCTCAAGCGGCAAGAGAAAGCGCTGTTGGATTGCTCGAACAAGGCTATAACATTTCTCGCGGCGAGATTGAGTCCTCGCTTGCTGCATCGAGAGCGGCTATTCAAGCGGCCACAGCTAAAGCCACAGGCGCGCTAGAAGAAGGTCGAGACCGAAGCATCACGGAACAGAAAACGTCCCGTGACGAGTCTCTAGCGGAGTTCAAGCCATTTTATGATTCCGGTGTAGACGCCCTTTCTGGCATTGAATCTTTAATCACTGACCCGAACGCTCAGAAAGACTTTATCGAGAACAACGTTTTCTTTGATGCGCTAGCAACTGACGCAACAGATCGATTGTTTGCTAACCAGGCAGCAAAAGGAAAGCTAGGCTCTGGCGGCACAGCAAAAGGCCTTCAAGATTCGATTTTACTGCTTGGTAATGACCTTCTTGATAAGAATATTTCTCAGCGGTTTGGGTTGGTGAGCGTTGGTCTTGACGCTGCGAACTCAATGGCCGGTGTTCGTCAAAATACCGCTAATGCGATTAGCTCCATTGAAGGCTCTACCGCGGCGAACATTGCCCAGCTTCTTGGTGACGAAGGCAGTCAGATCGCAAGCGCAGAAGTGGCAGCAGGTCAGCAGTTATCTGATGCTGCCTTGAGCGCTTCTAGTAGTGCTGCCAACGCTTTCGCTAACGAAGGAAACACTCTTGCGCAATTGGAAACAACCCGTGCTGCAAGTATTGCTGACCTGACAAACCAGTCCGGCGTAAACAAGGCAAATGTAATCGATTCAACTGGCAAAACAATCGCAGACTTGATCAATTCCACGGCCACAAATAAGGCAGGCCTCGAGTCATCGGCCGGAACCAATTCAGCAAATGTGCTTACAGGGACTGCCGGAAATAATGCGCAGCTTACCGTTGGTGCTGGTGATGCTGCTGCGGCCGGCACAGTAGGTGTCGCAAACTCAATTACGAGCGGCATTAACAACTATCTACTTTATGACGCCCTCAATAAGCCAACAGGAGCCTCAGCTAATGCCTAATACGAATATTCCATTGCAGGTAAAGCAGGTAGATGTCGCAAATCCGTTGATGATATTGGCGCAGCGAGAGCGGCAGGAAAAACAAGATCAGCGACAATCTGGAATTGATGCTCTAGCGGCCACCGAGAGCGGCCAACGGCAGCAGGTCAATGATTTGCAGATTCAGCAACTAAAGCAACAGTTGGAAAAAGTTGATCCGCAATTGCTTAAGCAAGGGCTCCAGTCAATTGCTGTTGACTCTATCGCAGTTCAAGAGCTTCTCAAAAATGGCGATGCCGAATCTGCCGCTTTGCTTGCCCAAGGCATAAAAGCGACTTCATCTACACTCGGACTGCCTTCTCAGGAAGTTGACAACTTTATAAATCTACTTGGCAACAATCCGCAGGCAGCTTCGCAGTATTGGGATCGCCAGGTTGATGTTGTCCGGCAGAACATGCCAGCGATATTCACGGTCGAAAAAGACGCTCAAGGCAATCCGGTGGCGCAGCGTAATTCGCAAACCGGGCAGCTCTTGGATGTCCCTAAAGGAATGCAGCCCAACGGTGGGCAGCAATCTCTTAGTCAGTTTGGTGGGCAAATTGAGGTAAAAGACGAGGCTGGTAACTTGTTCTTTGCGACAACTTCAAGAGACCCATCGACAGGTCAGGCAAAAACGGTTCTTTCCCCGATTAGCGGCGACCAATCTACGCAGCCTCAAGGTGGACTTCGAATTGTCGGGCAGTTTGGCGAGACAGGATCGGAACGAACTGGCCGAGCGGTAGATGAGGCCACCGGCACAACCGCTGCGCGAGAGCTAGAAACTAGAGCTTCGGACTTAATGACAAGAGGTGTTGCAGCGGCAGAATCTACAGCAACTATTCGACGTGCAATATCCTTACTTGATGTTGTTGAAACTGGTGGCCCAGAAGCGTTCGCGCTTGCTGTTAAGCAAGGTCTTGGTATCGAGGGAGCTGACGAAGGTGAGCTATCCAACACGCTCGGGAAATCCGTGCTAAGCCAGTTGCGCGAAACATTCGGCGCCGCATTTACTGAAAACGAAGGCAATAGACTTGCACGTATTGAGGCGAGTTTTAACAAGTCTCCCGCAACAAATAAACGGCTACTTGGGCAAGCGTTGCGCATCGCCGAGAACACAGCCAGAAGAGCTTCTGAGGCTGCAAAAGAGCGCGGTCAAAATGAAGTTGTTGCCGACATTGAAGACTTGCTTACTTTTGATCTCGGTATAGATCCACAAAGCGCCCAACAAGATGCTGGCGCACAGACGGCAACGAATCCGCAAACTGGCGAAAGAATTATTCTTCGCAACGGGAAATGGGAGGAACTTTAATGCCAGCGCAATTACCAGAAGGGTTCGTGCTCGATTCTAATCAAGTGGCACCTCCTCCCGGATTCCAATTGGATGGCGCGCCTCAGATGCAACGGCAGCCAACTCTAGACGAAAGGCTTATGCAGGTTCCTGGCATTCCGCAGCTTACAGAATTTCTAGCGGGTGCAAATCGAGAGATTGTTAGTGCTGCGGACTTTTTCGGACCCGGTCTTGTGAACTCTATTTTACAACTAGCGGGAAGCGATAAGCGCGTACCTACGCTTAACGAAACTATCGGACCGAAGATTGGCAAAAAGGGCGAGGCAGTTGGCGAAGGTCTACAGGCAGACATTCTTGCAGGCGCTGGAAGCATGGCGGCTATGTCCGCAGGCGCTGGCGGTGCTTTAAGGGCTGGTGCAAATGCTCTTTCTCCTTTGGCTAAATCAAGCGAGTCCGCCGCCCGCGGTGTTATTCGCAACATGGGCAGCACTACAGCGGGTCAAGACCTAGCTGCTGGCGCTTTGTCTGGTGCTGGCGCGGCAGTTGGCGAAAAGGTTGGCGGCGCTCCTGGCGCTGCAATAGGCGCTATGGCCGCCCCAATGATACCAACACTTGCAAAAGCTGCTGGCTCTGAGGCGGTAAGACAGGTATTTCGAGGTGGCGGCGCGGGACGTCAGGCTATGGCGTCCACAGTTGATGATGCCGCCCGTGCAGGTACCGAGCTGTCTGTTGGCACAGCAACAGGCAGGCCATCATTGCAGGGCGTTGAAAACATATCCAAGCGCGTAGTCGGAGGAGGCCCATTGATTCGGGCTTCTGACAAGTCTGCCGAGCAAATTAAAGCGCGGCTTGCAAGAATTGCTGACGATATAAGCGGCACAAGAGGCGCAGAGGCTAGCGGGCGGGTTGTAAACAATGCCATACAGGGCCGAGGCGGTTTTGTTGATCGCTTCCAAACGCAATCTGGCACTTTATGGAACAAGGTTGACGATGCAATAGGAGCTCAATCCCAAGTGCCTGTAAGCAATACAAAGTCCATGCTGGATACTCTTGTAAAGACGGATGAAATCGGCTCGATTCTGAACACTCCCAAAATAGCACAGATTCAAAAAGCGATGACGGGCAAGGATTCCATCGACTACGAAACGCTGAGAAGCGTCAGATCGTTTATAGGCGCAAAGATGTCCAATACTGACCTGGTGTCAGATATTCCAAAAGCGGAGCTTAAACGGCTCTATGGGGCCATTACTGAGGACATTAAGGCGGTGGCTTCTGCAACTGGTGACGATGCCGCAAAAGCGTTTGCCCGTGCGAATAACTACACAAGAGCAGGGCATCAGCGAATAGAGGGATTTGTTGAGAACGTGCTGAAACGAGGAGAATTCTCCAAAATCTACAGCGCGGTGACAAAGGGCGGCGAAGGGACTCAAACGATCAACGCATTTAAGCGGTCAATGAAGCCTGAAGAATGGGAAGTTGTGGCTTCTAATGTGATTAGAGAGCTTGGCAAATCAAGCGCAGGAAGGCAGGGCGCGGATGGCACCGAGTTTTCAATAAATCAGTTTATGTCGGACTGGAATAAGCTGGGCCCCGCTAAAAAAGCAATGTTTTCAGGAAGTCGAACCCTAGACCATTTTGGGCGTGATTTGGACGCTATTGCTAGAACAGCGGAGAGAATCAAGGTCGGATCGCAAGTGGCAAGCAATCCTTCTGGATCTGGTCAATTCGTGGCTAACGTGGGGGCAGCGGCAACGCTTGGCACCTCTGCTGCGACAGGCAACTTCCCTGTATTTAGCGCCACTCTTGGCGCTCTTGCAATCAATAACATGGCGGCTAGGGTTATGAGTAATCCACGCTTTGTTAGCTGGCTTGCGGGAACCACTAGAGCAAACACCAAGGATATGGGCGCTCAATTAACAAAGCTGTTAGCTATACAGCAAAGCCTTGCTATTGAAGATGCAAAAGCCATTGATTCGGTTATTCAGCAGCTAGATTCCGGCGAAGACTCGGTAAATCTCCCTTAAGGCGAGCAGCGAGACTACAACCACAGTCATCACTACTCCACCGAAAAGCAAGAAAAGCGCCACCAATCCGGTATGCCGAATCCCATTAACTAATTTTTTCAATTATTACCCCCTTAAAGTATGGTTGGCATGTGCTGTAGACGAACTTATAGGAAGCCTAGAGGATAAAAGTTTCGCCTTCTAGTTTTTCATGCCTTTACATTGGTTCGTTAACAATTATCAAAACTAGATTCAAAACATTGATCAGCCATCGCTTGCCCTAGATCCAACTGTTCTGGAGTAAGCCGCATCGATGCTGAATCCCGCTGCGATACAGCGTCATTCTTTCCCAATGCGGCTGCGATGGAAAAGTAGACATATGATTTAAGGTAATTCTGCGGAACTCCCTCGCCTGATTGATATAGAAACCCAAGCAGATGGAAAGCCTCAGTCGAGCTATTTTGTGCGGCCAGATTTAACCATTTCGCTGCTTCTACAGAGTTTTTTGGCAGGCGGTCGCCATAAAAATACCTTTGACCAATATCGAATTGAAACTCTGGCGAGAGATTGCCGCCAGCTTCTGAGACAGCATATCCCTGCTCTATAAGCCCTAACACCGCGTTTTCCCTGGCTGCGGTTACGCGCTCCATTGTCTCTAGAGTCTGCACATATTGCTCGAATATGGAGCCGGAATCTTGCTGCCCATAGGAGATTGCAGGCAGGAAAAAAAGTAAAGCAGAGATACCTTTCAACCAACTAAGCAAACATTTCATAACAAGGCCTCCAAGGCCGTTACTATACTCGAGGTTAACATGGCAATTTGGGTTCCTATTAGCGGAGGCATACTCCAGCGCGTAAAATCTGATGGTAAGCCTGCAAGCGGCTACGTCTTAAAGCTGTACGCGCCTGGCACCACAACAAATATTCCTCTGGCGACTGACGCCACAGGTTTGACAACTGCGACCACTGCGCTGATCAATGCCACTGGTGATTTCACGGTGTCAGGGAATACGATCATACCGCATATCGATCAAGACTATAAACTTGCCATTTATCCTACGCAAGCGGCTGCTGACTTAAACTCGGGTGCAACGGTCACGATTGATTATATTTCGACCGCAATTGGCGGAGCTATTGTAAGAAGTCTTTACCTTGTTGGTGAGACCGGCTCTCTAGCATCAAGGGTTCCGTCTAATACTGCCGTTGGCGACCTCGTAGAGGTTACAGCATACTCCTCAACCTCTGCCAAATACCCTGCTACTTGGAAGTGTACGAGCATAAGCGCAAGCCTTCCTGCAAGTGCGGTGGCGGGAGATGTAACCGGAACTGCTCTAGGCGCTTTGTACGTGCTTAAAGCTGGCTCGACTTACTACAAGTTTGAGTTAGTGGGGCAGGCCACGGCCTTTGCATTTGGCGCAACAGGTGATGGCGAAACAGATGACACGGTTGCAATTCAAGCGGCTATAAACGCCTGCAACAATAGCCGATCTTTACATTTCCCCTCGGGCACCTATATCTGCGCTTCTGGCCTAACAATAACCACAGCTAACTCATTGATGATGACGGGCGAAGGTGAGCAGCACTCTGTAATCATGTTCACTGGCGCAGGTAGCGGCATTCATATGTCGGCCACATCATGCACCTATCTATCATTTGAGAATATAGGGATTCAATATAACAACGGCTCCTTTACGGGGACTTTGTTAAGGATACTCAATACCGCCAGGGTGTCATTCCATAAATGCCTTTTTTATGGAGATTCTGTTGTTACAGCGGGAAACCTGCTTGATCTTGATCAATCAATCGAGATCGAAATCAGCAGATGCAGGTTTTCGGGGGCGGCTTATTTAATCAGCGGGCAGGCTAACGGGGGCGGCGGTTTCTGCAATGCTGTTGAGATTTCGTGTTCTGACTTTGATCGCTATGTCTCTGCCGCCATAAGAAACCCGGGGCAGGGCTGGTCTGTTCATGGCAACGCTTTTGAGCCTAACACCAGCGATAGAGGTTATGCGATCGACACAACCTCGTCTTTGTCGGTTCTTGGTTTTCACTTTGCTGGTAATTGGCTTGGCGATGCCGTGTCAACGTCAGCTTATACATGGATCGTCATTAACGGCACGGGGATTGTAATCACAGGTAACTACATTAACGGGCATGGAAGCAATCTTGCCATTGCGGTTGCTATCAACGCAGCCACCAGCGGGCTAAGCATTACAGGCAACAGGTTTAGCAGCTTCCTTACTGGCATTGCGCTAGGAACGGCGCAAGTCACAAACAGCATCATTACTGGCAACTCATTTACATCTGTAACCAACGAAACCACAGGGACATTCGGTGCTGACTGCCTGACTTATGAGGAAACTGACTGGACGCCCGAGCTTAAATTTGCAGGGGTGGACACTGGCATTACCTACACCTCAAGATCAGGCAAGTGTATCAAGATGGGGAAAGCCAGATTGGTGACTTTTGATATTGCTCTTAGCTCAAAAGGTAGCGCCACTGGCGGTGCTGGCGTTTACGGATTGCCAGATACGTCTAACGCCACCATTGGTGTGTCCGCGAACATTGGATATAGAGTTAATTTCGCAACAGCATTCGCTCCTGAGTGCAGGATTGAGGACAGCAACACTATTATCACAATAAACAAAGGCGGCGCGGTCACCACTGCCTCAGTTGCTGATACCGACTTCAACAACAATACCAGATTTTCCGGTAGTGCATTTTACTTCGTTCCATAAAGGAGATAAGCCATGTACCGCAGACTCGGCATAGGCTTCCTAGCTCTAATAGCGACCTTCCTTGTCACTATGGGCGTGCTTCCCTTTTCTTTAGGTATAGACCCTAATTTCAGATGGCGCAAATCTACGTAAAAATAAACCGTAACTTGTTGATTTAATTGAGCGGCATTCGCGCTATTTAAGTAAAATTAAGTGTTCTAACCAGTTGATATCTTTACTGTGCGATACCAGCTACGAACTAAGGGGTCGCACGTTCGAATCGTGCCGGGCGCACCATACGCAAGAAAGAAAAAAGGTCTGCATTTATGCAGGCCTTTTTTTTTGCGTATGGTGCGCCCGGCCGAAGAATGTGCTGTTCGACCGATTGCAGCGCAATCGGGACAGCCATAGGCTGCCCGAAGGGTGAGCATTCTGGCATAGCCAGAATGTGAATCAATCGTGCGGTTGAACTAAACTTGCTTATCTAAAGTAGCTTTAATTGTTTGAATAAACTGATCAAGCACCTCTTGAGTCGAGTAGGACTCCCGTGCTGTGACCTGCATTAAAGGTAATGAGATTTTTCTACAAACACCCTCGATCAGTTCATCTCTTTTTTTTGCCCGTTTAGTGTTGTGAGATTGATCATTTAGTTCGATTGCGCATACGACGGCTAGGTCACTTGCGCTGCAGACTATGTAGTCGAAGTGTTTGTATGCAATCTTATTTAATGCGCCTTGTCTTGCCGATCGGCTCAACCCTGATTCTACTTTTGCAATATCCCCTACGCGCACTTTTCCAAAAACTCTAAATTCGTCTCCGAGCGCATTGTCCAATACTCCGAGAAATGACCTTTCAGCAGGGCTGAAGAGTTTGCTGATTGCTTTATATGGAAGGCCAACGGAAGTAGAGGCTGTATTCGCCTCAAACTTAGGCGCTGTTGTAATTGGGTTAGAGGGCAGTTTGATTAATGCGACAATCGCTATGACGAATACTAGAAGCATCAAGAGAGTAGAAACCGTCATGGTTAAGCGCCCTGCAATATTGAAAAACTATAAGCGTTTGGTGGTATAGCTAGATTGACGGGATGATATGTCAAATGGAAGCTCGCGTAAAAGACTCTTTTGAAAATATGGATGAGACTTAAGCCTTGAGTATCTCGAGCGCGATTAGGGGAGGGCCACCAGCTAGATCGAAACTTATAATAATTCTTGCGGATATTTCTCACGCATTTTGGTTTCGACCGATTCGACAGTCAAACTGTCTGCTCGTCGAAGGTTTTCTAAAATTTCACATTCAACCGATGTTCGAGGCAAATTACTGTCGTTTCCGTATTCGTCTGTTGCGGAGAAGACTCCTGTTTCTGTAATGTATACAGCAATGTCTAGGCTCACTCGGTCTTTGGCTATTTGCGCACACCTGAGTATCGCAAAATCAGTTGTGCGCTCTAATGAGGTACTGCTGTTTCCTTCAAAGCTAACGACATAAACATTTTCATCCGTCATTACTTCACTATAGCCATAACCGCATTCTTGTTGTAATTGCACTCTGTCGCCACTATGGCACTCAGTCTTCCTAACATATTTAGTAGGGGTGGACTGAGTGGTCGTGGTGCAAGCTCCTAGTGCGAGAAGGGCTATTTGAAGATAGGCTTTTAACATCATTTGCATTTTAGTAATCCAAAGGCTTTCTGACTATTATACTGAAACCGTCGAACTGGTATGTATGAGATCCGGCTTCACTAACGGTGCTCGGAGTGCTGTCGTTCAAAACAGCCAGTGTTGCTGCATGCAATTTTGCTAAGTAAGACGCAGGTTGCATAGTTTCATTGTGGCCGGGAAGTAGAAAGTCGACTTCGTTCTGGTACGTCAACATTGTTTGAATTGAGTTGGCATAATCACGAAAGCTAGAAGTGTCAGAATAAACATATATTGGCGCAGGATAAAAAGTGTCGCCGGTCATCATAAAGCGATTGTTTTTATCAACTAATATTAAACTATCTGGGGAGTGACCAGGAGCAAAAACAACCTCAATGGGGCGGTCACCAATGTCTATAATCTCTCCATCTTGAAGGTATTTGCTAATCTGGTAGGGCTTGTTTTCGTAGGTGTCAGCGTTGAAGGTTTTCGGGACATTTTTCCAGAACGTGTCGGGTGTCATATTTCCAGCGTTCACTGAGTGATCATGACCTTTGGCGTTGTTTAGCGTAAATGGCTTATCTAAGCCATAGACGGTCTCGAACTGATAGTTGCCACTGACGTGATCGAAATGGCTGTGTGTGTTAACGACAATCACAGGTAGTTTAGTGAGTTGGTCGACTACTGATTTTATGTCGCCAATACCTTGTAAGGTGTCAACCAGCATCGCCTTTTCAGTTCCTATCAACAAATAGCTTATGGCTTCTTGCCATTGATAGGGCTCGTAGATTGCGTAGGTGTTTTCATTTAATTGGTAAACTTCAAACCAATTTTGCTTGGTGTCTATCAGCTCATACTTAGACCACGAAGCGCGGGGCATGACGTCATACCAATGGGAACCGTCTTGTGTTTGAGGCATAGAATTACATGCTGAAACCAAGGAAATAATACAAAAGAGTAGGGCGGATTTTTTCAACTTGTTGACTCCAATCTGGTTAGCAGTCTTGCACTCATTGCGATCGAATTATCGTTGAGCTGTGCCAAATTACGCTATAAGTTGCGAAACATCAATGCGGATTGAGCTGCAAGTTGTTGATTGCTAAGCAAGTGTGTTCGCTAATGCTAGGGGAATGGAAGGACTGAAACGCTTTGATAGAATCAAGTGTTCTGACCCCTTGATTTCTTGATTTGGGGCAGGCGGGCAAAAAAAAGCCGGCCACAACTGTGGCCGGCATCAAAGATCAAGATAAGGTTTTAAGCACTTGCTAACACCCCGTCGTGAGTGTTTTCTTGATCATGTTTACTACCATTTAAAACCTCTTCGCAGTGACGCAAGGCTTCAGCGCGACTCGCGAATACAGCATCCGCTGGCAAACTTCCGCTTAGATCTGCCAGCACTTGTTTGACTTCATCACTCATTCCCGCAAGGAACAAACGTCTGCCTGAGGTTTTTGCATCTTGGGCAATTGTTTCCACGGCCATGATTGCCGACACATCAAGAGTTGGAACCGCTGACAGGTCCAAAACCAGTATGCGTGAACCTGGTTCGCAATGCTCTCGGACCTGGTGTCCAAGATCTGCTGCAGCACCAAAACTTAATGGGCCTGAAAACTCGAACAAGACGATTTCAGTGCGGAAGCGCTGCAAAATCGCTTTGTCTTCCTCTGAGTCAATATACTCTGGCAGGTTGCGCAGTTTTGCCACTTGTAACTGCGCCACTTGTCTAACGAATGCCAGAGCGGCAAGAACCACACCTGCGGCAACTGCGGTAATCAGATCGACAAACACTGTCAGTACAAGCACAAGTACCATCAACAATAGATCCCATCGTGGCCCTTGGTGTGCACGTTTAACATAGCTCCAATCGACAATATCCAAACCGACTTTTACCAAGATGCCGGCGAGAACTGCCATAGGAATGTTAGAAGCCAATGAGCCAAGCCCCAATACGATTGTTAGAAGCACTATCGAATGGGTCATGCCTGAAATGCGCGTCCGGCCACCTGAGCGGATGTTGACAACTGTACGCATTGTCGCCCCAGCACCAGCGATGCCTCCCATCAAGCCAGCAAAGAAATTTCCGACGCCCTGGCCGATCAATTCTTTATTACTGTGGTGACGTTTGCGCGTCATATTGTCCGCAACTAGGGATGTCAACAAACTATCGATTGAACCCAAAATTGCGAGAATAATCGCTGCTTCAAAAACCAGAAGCATTTGGTCACCACCGAACACTGGAAGGTGTAGCTCAGGCAAACCAGTTGGTATTTCACCTAACACAGGCACTTGGAAAGCAAAATACGCAAGAATGGTTCCTGCGATTAGTGCCGCCAAAGGAGCAGGCAGGTATTTTCCCCAAGCTGAAGGCCAAGCATAAACCATCGCCAAGGTGCCAAGACCTAGGGCAAGATTAGAGAAATGGATATTTGAGAACGCCTCAGGTAAATAGGCGAGCGCGCCTAATGTTCCCGCTGGAGAGTCATGTCCGAGTAAGGGACTTAACTGGAGAATGATAATAATGACACCAATGCCGGACATAAATCCTGACACCACAGGATAGGGCACTAGGCGGATGTATTGGCCAATGCCAAGTACACCAAAGATTACCTGTAGAACCCCTGCGAGCATTACAGCGGTAAAAATTAGCGCGACGTCACCAGACAAAGAAGCGAAAAGCCCCGCTAGTACAACGACCATTGGGCCTGTCGGGCCTGATATTTGAGGACCCGTGCCACCAAACAAGGCTGCAAAAAAACCTACCATGATGGCGCCGTATATGCCGGCTATAGGGCCTAAGCCTGAGGCCACCCCTAAAGCCAATGCCAACGGCAACGCTACAACACCGGCGGTAAGACCGCCGGTGATATCTCCTCGCAGGGAGGATAAATCGAATTTCATATTAAGCCTCCTTTACGGATTGCACGTCAGCGAACAAGGCTTTGTACTGCTCATCCATAGGCTCGAATCCTTCGGTCTTTTCGTTGTAACACAGCACCTGACCTGTCCCAATGTCATAAACCCAGCCATGCAAAGTGATGCGTTTGTTGGCAAGCCCAGCTGCTACAGCAGGATGAGTTCTCAAATGCTGTAACTGTTGTAATACGTTCTCACAAGTTACTTCTGCTAGATTGTCTTTGTCCAAATGTCCATGACGCTCACGTACTGTTTCAGTAGCTGAACGACAATGTCCTAGCCACTCTTTTACGTGAGGAAGGCTGTCTAGGTTTTCTGGGTTAATTGCGCCTTTGATAGCACCGCAGTCTGTATGTCCACAGATAACAATGTGCGAGACACCTAAAGCGGCTACGGCAAACTCGATAGAGGCGGTCATGCTGCCGGTCTGATTGCTGTGTGGAGGCACAATGTTGCCTGCATTACGGCAAATGAAGAGATCGCCTGGTTCTGTTTGAGTGACCAAATTGGGGTCAATTCTTGAGTCGGCGCAAGTGATGAACAGTACTTCGGGGTTCTGCCCTGTAGCTAGCTTCTTGAATCGATCCTTTTTGTTCGGAAAGATATCTTGCTGGAATCTTGCTACACCTGAAATAACGTGGTCCATTAGTAACTCCTGAATTGTCGTTGGCGGAAAAGATGAGCATTATTCTTTGATACCTTTATAGTAAGATATGTGTTTTACTGATAATAATAAGTTATCAGGAGTCGTTTAGGCCGCTATGTACAACCACCGTAAGCCACCAAGCATTCGTCAATTGCAGTATTTTGTTGCTGTGGCTGATGCCAGTAATTTCCGTCGTGCTTCCGAAATCTTGCAGGTAAGCCAACCAGCATTGACCGCTCAGATTACCGTTTTGGAGTCCACCCTTGGTATTAGCTTGTTTGAACGCTCCCGCTCGGGGACGTTGCTGTCAGCGCAAGGAAGAGAGTTGTTGCCGGAGGCTCGTCAGATATTAATGACAGTGCAAGGGTTCATGGATCAAGCTAGCGTTATCTCAACCGGCCACAAAGTCACTTACAGACTTGGAGTGCCTCCCACATTAGGGCCTTATTTATTACCCAACGTACTGCCGGCACTACACAGTCGCTACCACGATCTTAAGCTCTATGTCAGAGAAGCGCCCGCAGTTGCGCTTCAACGTAAACTTATACAAGGTGAATATGACCTTGCCATCATCCCACTGCCAATAAGTGGGGATGGCTTAGCTGTAGAGCCATTGTTTAGTGAACCGCTTAAATTTGTAGTGCCTGCCGATCACCCGCTTGCGGCTCAAATACAAATTTCACCCGACCATTTGCGGGGGGAAAAGGTATTAACCCTTGAGGGGCAGCATCATTTTCACTACGAAATCCAGGAGTTATGCCAACGTCTTGGTGCCCACGTGCATCGGGATTACGAGGGTACGAGCTTGGATACTCTTCGACAAATGGTGGTAATGGGCTTAGGGGTGGCGTTTTTGCCAGGGCTTTATGTTCACTCGGAAATGCACAATCCTGAAGCGCTGCATGTGTCTGAACTAAGCGGCCAACCTATATCGCGTCAGCACGCTCTAATTTGGCGTGTCGCCTCACCTAGCCGCGTGTTCTTTCGCGAGTTTGCCGCCTGTCTACGCACTATCATTCGAGAGCGTCTGGGTGATGTTGTTTCTATCATCGACTAAAGAAATCAAGGGGTCAGATTACTTGATCTAGTCGTAGTACTTGTATTGAGTAAGAAGCATATAATGGGCGTAACTCAATTGCTCATAGGGAGCTGCTAATGAACACAGCTGCGAATGTATTTTTCTCAGTTACACTCTTTTTGCTTTCGTCCTCTACAAACCTGCAAGCTCAGCCCCACGATCACGCTGTCGATCATGCCCACGATGAGCACGTGAGTGCTGAGCTTTCGCTCAACAATGGTGAGCCATGGGAAACCGATGAAGCGCTACGTCATGGAATGATAGAGATTCGCACGGCGGTGGATATGCTGGAGCCAGCCTTTGCGGCGGGACAACTTGATAAGACACAGGCTATGCAGCTAAGCCAATCAGTTCAAAGCAGTGTTAATACAATGATTGAGCAATGTGAGTTAGAGCCTGCAGCGGATGCCAATCTCCATAGCATATTAGCAATGCTACTAAGTGGCGCTGCGGTGCTGGAGTCTACTCCAATGTCTGAGCGGGGATTCCCAACGTTGAAAGTCGCTTTGCAAGCCTATGGTCAGTATTTTAATCATAGTGGCTGGCAAAGTGACGATCACGCGGCGCACGGTCATTAATTGCCCATTACCCCTGGCGTTGCAGTCAGAAAGTTCATTCCGCGCATCAGCATCATGCCGCCCATGAGGATGACTAACACGCCAGAAACCCGCATGATTTGATGCATCGACTTCATAGACAAATAACTGGCAAAGAAACCAAACCCAAGCAAGGCGGGAAGGGTGCCTAAGCCAAAAAAGCAAAGCATTAATGCTCCCTCAACTGGGCTGCCAGTACCTGCGGCCATGATGTACATCGCTTGCAGTGGCCCACATCCAATCAGCAAACCATTCAGTAACCCTGTGGTAAAAGGGCGGCGAGTGCGTCCTAGTGCGTCAGTCACTTTGCTTGTGACCGCCTTAGGAAATCGCAAGTTAAGAAAGGCAAACTGAGGGATGATTTTGAGCATCTTTAAACCAAAAAGAAACAGGAACAAACCTGCTAGGATAGCTGCATAGCCGCGCATAACCGGTGTGACTGTGACTAGTGCTCCTAGTAAACCAAAAAGGGCTCCAATCAATGAGTAAGACAGTGTTTTACCACTACCATAGGCTGCATGGGATAAGGCCGATTTGGCGAAAGAATCTGCTTTGTCGACGTAGCTAACGACGAAACTTCCGCACATGCCTATACAGTGGAACCCAGTAAAAAAACCTATCATGAATAAGGTGGCGAGGCTGACCCCAGCATTCATCTGTGTCATGACATTGGGCATTAAGCTGCGTCCCCATTGCACGATTCCGCCTACTACGATAAACAGTGCGATGAAAAGCAAGGCACTGCGTAGGCGAGTCGATCCCGTGTGTTGCAAGCTTGGATTGGCAACTTGCACAGTCGCAATGGCATCGTCTTCTGCCGATGAGACTACTTCGTAACCGGCAGTGGTGATGATCTGTGACAATGCCGCGGCATTGGTTTTCTCTGGGTCAAATCGCACCCAGACACAGCTCTTCGTGTGATCGGCTTTGGACTGCTCAATCCCCTCTGTCTGTCCTAGAGCGGTCTCTACCGCATTCTCACAGCCACCACAGACCATACCTTGTACATTCAGCGTTAATTCTTGCGATTCCATATAGGGTCTACCTCTAGTAAGTCATACACTGTTGTCAGTTGTCTTTCTTGATCCAGCGCATAGAACAGCAAGTTAGTTCGTGCGAGGATTTAACTGTGTAGGCAGTGGCGCCTGCACTTATTAACCGAGCTTAAGAAAGGAGAACTACAAAATGTCTAGAGAAACTGGTGATCGTTATCGTTGTGATTCCTGTAAAGCCGAGCTAGTTTATGTCAAAGGTTGTCCATGTCCTGCGACTATGCCTCATTCGGAAACTTGCTGTGGCAAACAAATGACGAAAGTGGCAGAGTAAACTAACAAGGGCAGCTGGCTATTGCGCAGCCGTTGCTGCCCCGGAAGCAGGTCGAAGAATGCGCCGTCCTGCCTCGTTTTAGAATGTAGGGGTAAGAGGGGTTTTGTACAATGTGACCAATTGCCGCACTAGCGTTTAAGACTGAGAGTCTGAATGCTAACTGACATTGCTCAGCCATAAACACTGATAGGGCATCAGCTCAAACTGTTCGTTATGTTCATCGAATATCCGACCACTGATTAGATCTACCCAGTGATCCGTGCTAATGAGATTGAGATCGGAAAGCGCCAGCTTCTGTGGCTCATTCGAAATATTGTTAATGCAGAAAATACTTTGTGCCCGGCTCATACTTTGACGCCAAAATGCAAATATCTTAAGGCCTAAATGCAATGTAAATTGCGTTGCATTGGGGTGAAAGGCTAGCTGTGTACGCCGAATTTTTATTAAACGGTTAAGCTCAGAAAACACTTTAGCGTGATGGTTGTAAGGGTTGTCTAAAAGCTTCTCTAACTCTTCAAGTTGCCATTGGTGGCGGTTAATAGACCGTGCCCGTCCAGTATGCGTAACACGCTTGTGATCGTTCTCGGTGCCAAACATGCTGTGAATATAGAATGCTGGAATCCCCTCTAAAGCCAACATGATGATGTGTGCACAAAGAAAGCGTTGCAGTTGCCACTGGTCGGGCCCGCTCTCGAGTGTCCCTTTGAGCGCATCGAACAGGCTGATATTCATCTCATAGGGAGAGTCGCTCCCGTCTTCTAGGCGGCGCATGGTGACTTGACCACCGAAGCGTTGAATGCCGCTAACTAATGCCAATTTCTCTTGTTCGTCTAAGTATCCATCTGCAGGACGCAAGCCGATTCCATCATGGGAAGCGATGAAATTGAGATAAGCAGTTCCATTTTGTGAGGGCGGCATACTCATCATCCATGTCTTTAAATGACGGCAGTTCCCCGTTAGTAAAGTATTGACGAGTAGGGGGGGCAGCGAGAAGTTGTAGATTACATGCGCTTCGTTTGCGTTACCAAAGTATGTCAGGTTTTCCCGGTTGGGCACATTGGTTTCAGTAATGATAATTGCACCGTGGTCGCGATGCTCGATCAATAAACGAAGTAATTTAATAATTTCATGAGTTTGATCTAGGTGAATGCAAGAGGTGCCTGCTTCTTTCCATAGAAACGCGACGGCGTCTAATCTGAAAATTCGTACGCCTCGGTCCATGTAATGGCTGATAATATTGACGAACTCTACCAACACTTGTGGATTCTTGAAGTTTAGATCGACTTGATCTTCACTAAAGGTACACCAAACAAATCGTTCGCCATCCTCTGTTTTTGTCGCTAGCAACAACGGCGACGTGCGAGGGCGAACGACTTTGGAAAGATCAGCTTTGGGGTTGCCTTCGTAAAAATAGTCCTTGCCTGGGTCTATGCGCTTTTTGAAATTGTCGAACCATCGGCTGCGTGAGGACATGTGATTAATGACCAGATCTGACATTAATTTGAAGTCAGAGGCAATGCGGCTTACATCTTCCCATTCACCTAGAGCTTCGTTCACAGCCAAGTAGTCTGTAATTGAGAACCCATCGTCAGAGGTGTATGGAAAAAAAGGCAGGATGTGCACATCGCTTATCGCATCAGCTAACTTGCTTTTTAAGAAACCATGTAAGGTGCGAAGAGGTTTCTCACCAGTTTTCTGAATGCTGTCACCATAGGTGATCAGTAGTACATCGCTTTGATCCCAGTGGTTTTGGTGCGCGACCGGTCCAGTGTCATTCGGTCGCAAGTTCATAGTGTCGATCAAAGTTGCTGCCAGTGTTTCGGCATTTTGATCCGGGTATATAAAACGCAAGTGTTCTTGCAAGCGAACAGACAAATAGTCAGCCATAAGGTTCTTTCTCGTTATTTAAAGTATTGCTTGTGATCTGCTTCTACGGCATCTATTAGTTGTTCGCCAATATCGGGAATTGCACTGATCACTCGGTTCCAACTCGGGATGAACGGCGTGTCCATCGGATTATCCAAGAAATGTGAGCCCGCAGACATCACATTCTGTGCGAATAGCTCGACTGTCTGCTCCTCTGCGTGCCGGTCAAAGCTCAAACCGTTGATAGAAGCATCATTCGCATAGGTTTCAATGAAGTCTAAGGCGATACGATAGTAGGTTGCCTTGATAGTGCGGAATTTCTCGTTTGAGAAAACTTCTCCATTGGTGGCGAGTTTTCTGAAAATCGCTTTCGAGATGTCGGTACTCATCTTCGATAAACCTTTGCTAGCATCCTCAGGCGATAGAATCTGATGCTTGTGATCGTAGTTGTCGGCTATATCAACTTGGCAGATGCGGTTGGTGGAGTAATTACGTTTCATTTCTGACAATACGCCAACTTCTAAACCCCAATCGCTTGGAATGCGGATGTCGCTGATAACATCTAAACGGAACGAAAATTCACCGGCTAATGGATAACGAAAACTGTCGAGGAATTCAAGAAACTCGCTGTAGCCACAGACTTTCTTCAAGGCGCGCAGTAAAGGGGTCACTAAAAGCCGTGTGACTCGACCATTCATTTTGCCGTCGGCAACACGGGCGTAGAAACCTTTGCAGAACTCATAATTGAAGTTAGGGTTGGCAACTGGGTATATCAAGCGCGCGAGTAGTTCGCGCGTGTAAGTTTTAATGTCGCAGTCATGCAATGCGACAGCTTCTGACCTGCCTGAGGCCAGCACATAGCCAAGGCAATACCAAACGTTACGACCTTTACCGAGTTCGGCCGGGGCAAGCCCGTGCTTCTCTAACAGTTTGTCTATCGCTTGCAGACGCGGTCCCTCATTCCAAAGTACTCGATGGTATTGGGGTAGTTTCGAAAAATATTGCAAAGCGTGTTCGTACTCGCTTTGACTGGCGCGGTCTAAGCCCACCACGATTTCATTTAGATAGGGCACTCGAGTGAGTTCGTCTACGATGGTGCCTAATGCATCTGTTTGTAGTTCCGAGTATAGCGAGGGCAGAACGAGTGACATGGGTCTGGATTTTTGAAACACAAGCAGCTCCTCTTCTAAGTGTTCAACAGAGCTATGCGACAGATTGTGCAAAGTTGTCACGACGCCGTTCTGATAAAAATCACCCATAGTACTCTCCTTATTGAGGTTCGTTCAGTAATGCAAGTAATTGTTCATTCCACCCGCTAGCGCCTGTTGCCTGGCTATAGCGAACGCGTTTGGGGTTGTCGATTTGAATCTGAGCACTGTGTGGACTGTTGATCACGATGGGGATATCCACGCAGTTGAGCATCTGCTCATCGTTGTGGCTGTCGCCAAGTGCTATGGAGCTTATTTGCGCCGGGGCGTAGTGTTTTTTGTAGGCATCAAGAAGAAAGTTTACGCCGGTGGCTTTATCGAATTGTCCCATTACATGCAGAAAGCGGCCGCCTTGCACGGCGCGCAGTTGGCGCTCAGCGAGAAAGCGGGTGAATGCTGCGATGTCCCCATTAAACAATATGGGTTCGGAGCCTAAGCGCTGTTTAGCATTGTGTGCACCGCTTTTGGGTAGGCCGGTAATTTCTGCTAGTTTCTCGACACTCAAATCAAAAAAACCAGTGAATTGAAAGTCGTGTCGCCTTGCCTCTAACAATGCGTTGATGATGCTTGAATGGGGCGCTGCGAATCGTTGTACGCAGTAGGCAGCGTCATCCTCTAACGTCGGTAAGGGCTCTAAGGTGTTCGTGTCTTCAAAATAATGGCTCGGAATTATGACGGCTGCACCATTTTCGACAACGAAGGGGTGTTGGTTTCCCAATTGTTTTCGTAAAGAAAGAATTTCTGGCACCGTTTTGCTTGAATTGAGCACTAAGGGGATTGAGAGTGCATCGATGCGATGTAATGCAGGAATCGCGGCGGTGTGAGAGTAAGTTTCTTTATCAAGCAGGGTGCCATCGAGGTCGGTAAATATGATCCGTTGTTGCGTCATAAGATATCTCCATTGCTACACAAAGACGGATTCACCAAAATGGTGCGCTGGCGCTCAGGCATGGTCAAAAAGCACCAAAATGGTGCGCAACTTGGATCGAGGTTTTTACTACGAACGATAGAGGCTGCATGCTTACTGCTGATGTATGGGGTCATAGCTCGTAAATCTATTAAGTGTTTATGAGTAAGGGGCAATAATCATGCCCATCGCGATTTTGAGCCCGTAATGACACTAATTCTTCGAATTTATATGTCAAGCAAGCTTGACATTGTTTTCTAGGGCGACTATCTTGCGTGTCAAGTGAGCTTTACATTGAAAGGGGAACAACATGATGAATGAAAACTCAAATGCTAATGCTTGGCAGCGTAAAGTAGCGTCATCGGCAAGTAATCTTGCACGATGGACGCTTGGATGGGTGTTAACGATGGCGCTTGCGACCTTTGGCCCGCCATGGTTGTGGAACGACCACAAATTGTGGACCTTGGGAGCAATTGCGCTCAATACATTACTGGGCATTGGGATGGTCTTGGCCAATATTAAGCACCTAAAAACCTTAGATGAAATGCAGCAAAGGATTCAGTTAGAGGCGATGGGCATAACGCTTGGCGTAGGCTTGGTGGTCGGGATGTCTTATTCCAATCTCGATATAAGTAATGTGATAGCAATTGATGCGGAGATTTCGGTTCTGGTGATAATTATGGGGCTGACATTTTTGACAGCGACCTTGCTTGGGGCGAAGCGCTACAAATGAAAAATCACTTGAAACAACTTCGCGCACAACGCCAATGGACGCAAGCACAGCTGGCGGAACAGCTCGAGGTCTCTAGGCAGACAGTCAATGCGATAGAGACCGGAAAGTTTGACCCTAGTTTGCCACTGGCATTTAAAGCGGCACGTATCTTCGGTTTGACCATCGAGGAGATTTTTCAGGACGAGGGCTAATCTCCAGGGTGGTAACTCGCGCGCATGCGTCGGTCAACATCTTCCCGGTAGAAAGCGACTTCTTTGAAGTCGCGATCGACATAGCGCTGAGCTTGATCAAGGAAGTGTGCCGAGTTTGGATTGGCGCTTTGTCCCCCGGCAAGAATACTCAAGGCGCGAACTTGATCACCAAATTCGACAACTGCGACAAAGCTATTGCCTGAACTTCCGTAGATTCTATTGGTACCAGGGAAGGCCCGAGCCCCATAGGACGCTAGTGCCCCCCAGCGGCCAGAGCCAAAGCCGACGGCTAAGCTGGGGGCGTTATCGTCATACTGCAGATCGATGTCGCCACTGAGTCGTTGAAAACGATTGATCTCACCCCAGGGGGTATTCCAAGTGCCGAAGGCTGAATCCAGTTGTGCAACGGTGTCGCTAAACACCTGTAAGCGGTCTTGCTCGTTACTATCAGTTCCTAGCCAATTGATCTGCTCCATCTGTGACATGTCATTGGGGGTGTCTATGCGCTGCGCGGCCATAATTCCGTAAAAGTGCGCCAACGACATTGCGACTGAATCGGTGTTGGTGCGCAGGTCCCATGTTCTAAGGGTTTGTACTGGCGCTTCTAAATTTGGCCAGTCGTCGCTGTTGGCATCCCATGCACTGACTAAACCTGGGATGAGTTGGGCAAAACCAGGCATATAATCATCGTAGGCGAGTTCTAATAAGTCGTCGAGCGTGAGCGACTGCGCATTCTCAAGTAGCCCTAACGAGTGGACTGCACGAAAATTCTCAGCGTCAGGCGCCATATAGGCTGGGTAATTTTCTGCTAGCGGGCTTTGATCACCCGCTGCGGTAAAGGGCGTTGAATTGCTATTTTGCAGATAACCATTGCTAGGGTTGTGAATAAAAATTGTCTCGTCCACCGGGTGCACACCTTGCCAGTCTGTTGCTGGGTTGCTGCCATCGACAGGTTGCTGATAGTCAAATAATGGGTCTCGGCGAGGCATAAAATTACCGTGAAAATAAGCAATATTGCCTGAGTCATCGGCGTAGACAGTGTTATTGGAAGAGTTGGTACGAATGTCCATCATGTCGCGGAACTCAGAATAATTAGCAGTTTTCATGCGCAGATATGATTGGCGCAATGCATCTACTGGGTTCCAATTGATGCGAGTTGCTACCCAGCGATCTTCTAAACTGTGGGTAATTGGGCCGTGGTGGGTACGAAACGATGGAAAACGTCGCTCGCTCATTTGCCCGCTATCGTTCACTTGCAATCGAATCTCACTGGTTTGCACAGGGCGTAGCGCATCGCCGTAGCGGTAATACAGCTCACCTTCTTCTCGCACAATGTCCTCGACGAATTCGTCCATAAAATCTGCAGCGGTGGTCGTGTGCATCCAACCATTGTGTTCATTGAAGCCCTGGTAGATGAAGAACTGCCCCCATGTGACGGCGCCGTACGCGTTCAATCCTTCGTCGCTTACTACATGGTACTCCCCGCGGAAATAAAAGCTCGTATGGGGATTAATTAAAAGCATAGAGTTCCCGGATTCGGTGAGTGAACCATCGACCGCGATGCCGTTTGAACCGGCGGGTTCTTCGAATATCGTCTGAGCAAGCGCATTGTTGGGAGTGTTAAATTCGGGCGGGGTATGGTCGTTTGCCTGTGCGAGAACCGGCAACTGCGCTTGCATTGTATCCACTTGCGAGTAAAACGACTCGATGCCAGGCAGAGGAATTTGTTCGATATCGCCGCCAATGGATCCTTCGAAGAAATAAAAGGGCATCCACGGATGAAAGCGCTCTAGCAGTAGCGGCTGAACTTGAGGGTTCTTGGCTAGGTAGAAGTTCAAGCCATCGGCGAAGGCGTCACATAACTCTTGCAGCCAGACGGGCGCTTGCGCATACGCGGCGTGCGCCTCTTCCTCTGTCATATAGAGTTTGGCTCGCAGATCACTATAAAGCGCCGCTTCGCCTTCTATCTCAGCGAGCCTGCCTGTTGCCCATATATAGTTGCGTTCAACGCGGGCGAAATCGTCTTCTGCCTGTGCGTACAATAAGCCAAAAACTGCATCGGCATCGGTCGGGGCATAAATATGCCCCACACCAAAGTCATCGCGAATAATACTGACTCGATCGGCGATCATTTGCAGTCTTTCAATTTCAGAAAGCGGCGCTGGAGCGACCTGTTCCGTGGCTGGACTGCAACTGGTGAATATAAGTGCAATACAGATGGCACTCACTAGCAAGCGGGAACAGACGGTCAGCATGGGGTTCTCCTAGCAATTATTGTCATTGTGATTAGCGTGTTTAGAAGTAAACCTGATTCTGGGGCAAAACGGAAGCTGCCCTTGAATGCTGCTTTTAAAACACTAGTGTCACTGCTAGGATGAGGGCGACTTTTTTATCAATGCAGAGACTCTCCCTATGTCTAATAAAGCTATATTTCTGATGACAGGAACATTGCTGCTTGCCGCTTGCAGCCCTGCCGAGCAAAGCAGCACCCCAGCTCCTAGTTCGACTCCCGCAGTCCAATCGGTTGAATCCGCACCGGCGGTTGAATCAGAAGCGCAGTTGATCGCGCGCGCTCGTGGGATTCATGAACGCGTCATCACTCTCGATACTCATGCCGATATCAATACCGCAAATTTCATGGAAGACAATAATTACACCTCTGACTTGGACACCCAAGTCAATCTTCCGAAAATGATCGAAGGCGGTTTGGATGTCGCTTGGTTCATTGTCTACACAGGCCAAGGCCCTTTAACTCCTGAGGGCTATGCAGCGGCAGAGGCGAATGCGCTAGATAAATTTAGTGCGATTCATCGTCTTGCGGAGCAATTTGCGCCAGACACAATCGAGGTGGCCTATACGTCCGATGACGTTCGTCGCATCGATAGTGAAGGCAAGAAGGTAGCGATGATCGGGGTCGAGAATGCGTACCCAATGGGGTTAGATTTAGGCAATGTTCAGCGTTACCAAGAAATGGGGGCGCGTTATATGTCGCTTTCTCACAATGGACATAGTCAATTTGCCGATTCCAACACTGGTGAGCGCGACGACGTATGGTTGCACAATGGTTTAAGCGAGCTTGGCCGCGAAGCAGTCGCTGAGTTGAATCGTTGGGGCATCATGATCGATCTGTCTCACCCTGCAAAAACTTCCAATATGCAAGTATTAGAATTAACTCGCGCCCCCGTAATTGCTTCACATACATCAGCACGCGCGCTCAATGATGTAAGCCGCAATATGGACGATGAGCAATTGTTAGCTGTACGCGACAATGGCGGAGTAGTGCAAGCCACGGCTTTTCGTAGTTATTTGAATACGGAAAAGAACTCGGCCAATCGCGCATTATTAGCCGAGCTACGCGCCAGCATCGCTGAAGAACTTGGTTTTGAGTTGCAAGATTTTGCAGTGGTCCGCGCAATGAGTGACGAGCAGCGTGCTGCCTACGATGCACTCGTGGAACAAGTTGATGCGATTGCCCAACCTCGGATTGCCGCAGAAGTTGACGCAATTGCGCCCCCTGTTGATGTGGCGGATTTTATCGACCACATCGATTACATGGTAGATTTAATTGGCATTGACCACGTCGGTATTAGTTCTGACTTCGATGGGGGCGGGGGTATTTCAGGTTGGAATGATGCGTCTGAAACCTTTAACGTGACGCTTGAGCTAGTGCGTCGTGGCTACACAGAAGAAGAAATCGAGAAGCTTTGGAGTGGCAATTTGCTACGCGTGCTCGATGATGTTCAGCGTATTGCTGCGCAGATTCAGCAAGAAGCATAACGCTTGCTCTATAAAAACGCCTGCACATAGTGTTAACGATTATGGGCAGGCGTTTTTTTATACCTTATTATTGATCGAGCAATGCGTAAATACGGCGTATTGCCCTTGGGTCAGCGCCTGGCCCTCTTATCTGAGCAAAGTTTTGCGAATGATTACTAAGGTCAATTTGCGCGGCGGTTTGCTCAGCGCTTAGTCCTTGTGCCTTCATCGCTGCCGTTTTTTGCCATATATCGCTTAGGTAAGCTTGAAAGTGCCCTATGATTGCCTTGTCTTGGAATGGCGCGCCATGTCCAGGCAATATCACATCAAACTCTAGTCCCTTCAAAGCCTCGAGTGTTTCTACCCATTCGTCTGGATGACTATCCCCCATATAGGCGAGGAAGGGCAGCATCATGTCGCCAGTGAAGACCATTCGCTCAGTTGGCAAATACACGACAACATCGCCTGCGGTGTGTGCTTTTCCTAAGTGTAGAAGTTGAATCTCGCGGCTACCGTCACCCATTTTTTGGTACAAGGTCATTTTTGTTTCAAGTGTAATATTCGGCGGGGTTGGCACAATCTCACCCAAGGAATGCATGTGATCCTCTTGGTATTTTAATTGCGCGGCCAACTGTGTTCTTTGTTGCTCTGAAGTCGCAGCCTCTAATTGTTCTCTTAGGCTTTGCACGAGAGCAGGAACGCCTTCGGTGAAACTCACCATGGTGTTCTCAGTCAGAACATTGCCTAGTTCACCGTTAAGTTTTTTGCGTGTGAAACTGTGACCGATGATTTCCACTTGTTCAGGAAACACTTGATTGCCATGGGCGTGGTCGAAGTGATAGTGGGAGTTCACTAGGTAGCGCACAGGCTTGTCGGTGACCGCACGCACTGAACGCAGCAATGCGTTGGCAGCATTGGGGGTGACGTGCGAGTCTACCAATAAGACATCGTCGTCACCCACGAGCATCAACGCGTTGCTCATCACAAACACCTCTCCAGTGCCTGTGACTTGATAGACACCTTCGGCCATTTGGGTAAACACATGGGAGCTTGTTTCGATGACGGTAGGGGGTTCCCCTTGTGCATTGACATAGCCAAAAACAGCCAGTAGAAACCCAGAGCCGATTATACTGAGTACCGCGGTATTGAATTTATTCTTTTTATTCATAGCGATGATCCTAATCTAATGCAGCTTAAGAAAGTCTAACGTCCCTGCATCCTACTCGAATCCGTAAACGCGTGAAAGCACTGGAGCTATAGCAGTGTCATTGGCTAGGCTGAAAAAAACACAATCTGCCTTATTCCTTACATCACACTGCCACAATTGCAAGGCATAGTGTCTTCCACGATCAGATAGAGTAGGTGACAAAGGAGTTTGAGATGATGCTAGCGAAGTTAAACCACAATACGATGGAAACCGTTGCGCTGGAGCGGCAGGTCAAGGATGGGAAATCTCAGGACTGTTTTGACACACTCTATCCGGTCGACCAGATCCCCACCAGCAACGATGTCGAAGAGGACGCCTTGCTAATGCTATGGGGGGATGTTTCCATCCTTGCCCGTCATCCAATGCGCATCAACTTCTAGGCATATAAGTCTAATAATTTCTTTATTGCAGGGTCTTTGGCCATTCTTTGGCGGTGTTCGATGACCCGAGGCAATTTGCTGGTGTCGACGCCATCGCTTTCTAACCAGTTTGAGATGGTGAAAAGATACATGTCGGCAACGGTATATTGTTCTCCCATTACCCAGGGCCCTTTCAGCATGTCATTCTCGATTAATGCCATGGCATCGCCCATTGATTGTGGCACCTTCTTTTTCATTGCCTCGATAGCATCCGGATCATCCGCCCAGCGAATGCCTCGTACTCGGTGAGCGTGAGCTACGTGCACGGTTGCACATAAGTAGTTATTAAAGGCCTGCATTTGCGCGACAGCAAAATCATTATCTAATGGGGCTAAATTAGCCTCTGGATGGCGTTGGCATAGGTAAAGAAGTAGGGCGGGGGTCTCTGTCAAAATCCCTTCGTCTGTGACGATGGCGGGCACACGACCTTTGGGATTAATCGCTAAATATTCCGGTGAACGTTGCGCCTGTCGTGAGAAGTCGAGCTGTATCGGCTCATAAGGGACACCGATGTGCTCTAATGCCAAATGTACGGCGAGTGCGCAGGTCTTTGGAGCGTAGTAAAACTTAAGCATGTGGCGTGTCCTTTGTGGGAATAGAAACGGAAAACGCGGATTATCAACAACGGTAAAGGGGATTACTCAATCTTGCGCCCAGCGTCTTAGTAAGTTACTGCGAGTCTTTAACAACAAATCCAGTGCAGGGTTATTGGTGCTTTGTTGTTGCCGGTGCATGGCGATCACTCGCTCTAGATCGAAGAGCAATTCGCGCTCTTCGGCGTTGGCAACATAACTGCGAATCCAACCGACGATCACGAGCCGTTCGCCGCTAGTGACCTCTTCAACACGATGCAAAGTCGTGGATGGGTACAGTAGCATTGCGCCTGCATCCATGCGAAATGCGCGTTCACCCGAGACCTCGTCTATGACGAGTGCGCCGCCCTCATACTGCTCTGGGGCGTTAAGAAATAACGTGAAGGACAGGTCGGTTCTTTGACCTTGCATAATGGCGTCATCGACATGGCTGCCATAGAACATTGCTTTGTCATAACGGCTCAGTTGCATCCTAACGATGTTTTTGGGCCTTGCTGCCGCAGCGACCAATTCATGTTGTAACAAGGCTTTTTCGAGCTGTTTATATAGTTTGTCTACCGCAGGTGATGGGCGTGCTTGGAGATTATGTTTGCGCGATTTTGCGTGCCAGCCGGCAGTATCGCGACCATCGACAAATGTGGCTCCTTCTTTGGCGAGGGAGAGGCACTGAGCGAGTAGATCAGAAGGAATAGCTTGAGCAATCTGCAGCAACATGAGGAGAAACTCTAATTGAGAATGATTCTTGTTGGGTGTATAGTGCGATCCAGTTTAGTGGGCGTTTGCTCGAATATCAAACCCACTGTTAAATTGCCCTAATGTACTTGCGGAGATGCTATGGAAATCAGAAATAGAGTGTGGCTTGGTTTAGGCGTGGTAGTCGCGGCAAGTGCTGCGTTTTATGTAGGGACAAGCGATACTGACAATGATATGGGCCATGATATGGACGCCATGGCTGAGGAAGGTGGAGAAGGCGGCGAAGGCGCCAGCACAGCCGATGCAATCGCTAGTGATTCTGTGTATCTGGCACAACTTTCCTTTATTCGCGGACACCTTAATGTAGGCGTTAATTTGTATCGTGAAGGTGAATTAGATGCTTCGGCTACACATATGAAGCACCCAGGCGATGAGCTGTATACAGATCTGCTTCCTGCAATGGAGTCGCGCGGTGCGCTCGACTTTGCTGACCAGTTAGAAGGGCTAGCCAATGCGGTGACTGAGCAAAAGCCACTCGCTGACGTAGAGGCCGCGTATTCTGCTCTTCTCGATGCCATTAGCGCTGCTGAAAATGTCGTGACTGATTTAGATGCTCGCACACTCGGCACAGTGATGGTGGATCTTGTGCGCACCGCAGCAGCCGAGTATGACATTGCCGTTGGCGAAGCAGGGCAACTGGAAAACGAGCATGAGTACCAAGACTCATTAGGCTTTGTGCGCATCGCCAAAGAAAAAATAGCACTGCTAGAAACGCTGACCGATAACTCAGCCGCTGTGATGGCGATTGAGACGCAACTGGACACGTTGCTGCCAATCTGGCCAGGATTACGAGCTCCGGCAACCTTGCCAACAGACCCTTCGGTTATTTACGGTGCCGCCTCACGCATCGAGATTGCAACCCTGCAATTATAGGCAACAGTTAACCCGCACTAGCCTGCAATAAGTGGCGCTAGTGCGGTGCTTTATTCCCCATTAAGAAAATCTAAAGCTAAGGCTGTCATTGTTTGCACACCAATTGGCAGTGCGCGTTCGTCTGCAAAAAAATTAGGCGAGTGATTGGGAAATACCAATTCGGGATTATCTGGCGCAACCCCTAAAAAGAAAAACATGCCTGGCACTTCTTCTGCGAAATAAGAAAAATCTTCTGCCCCAGTTACCCGGGGTGATTCTACCAAGCCTTGCCCGACTACCCGCCGCAAAGTCGGCATCATTTGTTCGGTCAATGCAGAGTCATTGCGGGTGACGGGATAGCCAATGTCGATGCTGACATCGGCAGTCGCGCCAGCACTCGCGGCGATCTGCGTTGCTGTGCGTGCTACGCGTTCGTGGATATCGGCGCGAGTGTCGGCATCGAAGGTGCGAATAGTGCCGATCATTTCAACCGACTCTGGAATGATGTTGTTGCGCAAACCGCCATTGATTGCCCCAACGGTTACAATCGATGGAGTCAGCGTTGCATTGAGTTGGCGGCTTGGAATAGTTTGTAAACCCAACACGATCTGCGAGGCGACTACGATAGGGTCAATGCCTGCCCAAGGCTGGGCCCCATGAGTTTGTTGGCCGTGAACGGTGATTTTGAATTCATCGCTTGAGGCCATCATGCCCTCTTTGCGCACGGCGATAGCGCCGACAGGAATAGGTGAGACATGCAGGCCGAATACCGCATCAGGGCGAGGGTCTGCAAAGGCGCCTTCTTTTAACATTAAGTCAGCACCGCCTTGTTCGCCCTCTGGTGCTCCTTCTTCGGCGGGTTGAAACACGAATAAGACTGTGCCTGGCAGTGTTTCCTGCATTTGCGCTAGCACTCCAGCAACGCCCATGAGTATCGCCACATGGTTATCATGGCCGCAGGCGTGCATGACGCCAACGTCTTGCCCGTTGTATTGAGTTCATTGGGTGGAAGCAAAAGGCAGATTGACTTGCTCGACCACCGGCAAGGCATCCATGTCGGCGCGCAGTGCGACAACAGGTCCGGGTTGGCCGCCACGCAGAACACCAATTACCCCAGTGTGAGCGATCTCGGTGCGTACTTCAAACCCGAGGTATTCAAGGTATTCCGCCACAATGGCGCTGGTACGAAACTCACGGTTGCCGAGTTCAGGGTGTTGATGAAAGTCTCGGCGCCACTCCACGAATTGCGGCATGACGCGATCAACCAAAGATTGTACTTGCGGGGTTAATGCAGATTGCTATGCCATTGCCGTGACAGACATGCCAGCGAGAAGAAGGCCAAGAAGTGTCTTGCGCATGCTGTGTTCCCCCAAATAACTTTAGGGCTTATAACCAGCCCTTGCTTTTGAAATACCAGTACGGGGCAATACCTGAAAGAATCATCAAGCCAATAGCCCAAGGATAACCGAGCAACCAATCGAGTTCGGGCATAAATTCGAAGTTCATGCCATAGGCGCTTGCCACTAGCGTAGGCGGTAGAAACACCACCGCGGCGATCGAGAAAATTTTGATGATCTGGTTTTGCTGGATATTAATAAAGCCCAGTGCCGCATCCATCAAAAAGTTAATCTTATCGAAAACGAAACTATTGTGCGGTAGCAACGATTCGATGTCGCGAAGGAGTTCTCTAGCAACCTCTGCATGTTCTGGCGCAAGTTTGCCGTGACGTAACAAAAAGGTGAGGGCGCGCTGTGTATCCATCAAACACAACCGGACTTTACCGTTAGTGTCCTCATGACGGGCGAGTTCGTCTATCGCATCTTCTATGGCGTTATCATTTTCTTCCAAAACTGAATTGCTCGTGTTCTCAAGGCCTGTGTACACCTCTTCCAAGGTGTCAGCCAAATCATCGATTTTGATTTCGAATAGAGCAAGTAGGATGGCAACACTATCTTGTACTAGGCCTTTTTGGCGTTTTGCTCGCATACGCAAAAGTCGGAATGCGGGGATCTCTCGCTCACGCAGGGTGATGAGTTGGTCACCGGTGAGAGTAAATGCCACCGTCGTGTTGCGAGGGCGATCTTCGACATGGTGTAAAAACATGGAGTGGACGTGAATGCCGCCGTCTTCGTCCTGATATGAACGGGCACTAGCCTCGATCTCTTCAACATCGCCTGTTTCGGGCAGTGTTTGCCTGTTTTGTACCTCAACTAAGCGTCTTTCTTCGTCTGAAGGGTCGACGAGATCAAGCCATAGCGCTGGGGCCATAGGCTCAGTCATTTCCTCGTCGTTGCGTGCTACAAGGTATTTGTCTTGATTGAGGTCGTAAATATTTAGCATGGTGCTCTAGTGTATCTCATGACGGCGTGAAACATGTGACAGTTAGTTCACAAGTTTGATCAACGATAGTGGCGCCGAAATAACTAGCAAACAGTGCGTTAACTATACACTAGAGCGGTTCCACTGAGCTATAAAAAAGGCGGTTTCTGCCGTATTTGCCAATGGGCCAGTTCCGCTATTGTGCTGGCTTCATGTAAGATGAAAACCCTTGCTCAACCAGCTATAAAACGGATGTATAGATGGTAGGCATGCCAATGTTGCTAGCCCAATACCTCAGCACCCACTGCTAGCACTGATGCCGTATAGCGTATTAGAACCGGGGAATAATAATGAAAAAATTCGCAGGTGTTCGCTTACTCAGCTTTCTTCTAATTATCAGTAGCGGGTTCGCACCCCAAGCGCTTAAAGCACAAGAGGGTGAGCCGTTATACCAACAATATTGTGCTAGTTGTCATGCCGCGCCTACTGATCAGCGCACTCCTGCGCGCAGTGCCCTTGCTACATTCACTGCCAATAGTATTTATCACGCCCTCAATGAGGGCCTGATGCGGGTGCAAGGGCAATCTTTGGATGAAAGCCAGAAAATTGCTGTTGCCGAGTATTTGTCGGGCCGCGACTATAATTCAGAGCGTCTGGAAGTATTAAGTCAATGCAGCGCTCCGATGCCCGCACGAGACCTTTCGATGGCAGCAAACTGGAACGGTTGGGGCAATGGTCTCGAGAATTCCCGTGCGCAAAGTAGTGCCGGTAGCAATATATCTACGCAAACGGTGAGTCATTTAGAACTCAGTTGGGTGTTTGGGTTTGAAGAGGGTTCAAACGCTCGCGCCCAGCCAAGCATTATCAATGGTGTGATGTATATGGGCAGTACTAGTGGCCGAGTCTATGCATTGGACTTGGCTAGCGGCTGTGCCCATTGGACCTTTCTTGCCACCTCTGAGGTGCGTGGTGCTCTTAGTGTGGTGCACTCACCTGTGTTGGATAAAACCCTATTAGTGGGGGCCGATATCTCCAATCGAGTCTTTGTGCTCGATGCCACTACCGGCGAACGCCTCTGGCATGCCGATGTAGACCCATTTCCATTAGCGCGCAGCACCGGTTCACCGATTGTGTCAGGCAATAAAATTTTTGTGCCTGTTTCTTCCATAGAAGTGGCGGTTGCAGGGAACCTTGAGTACGAATGCTGTCAGTTTCGCGGAAATATGGCAGCTTTTGATCTAAATACGGGAGAAAAACTCTGGCATACCTATATTATGGATGAACCTCAACTGGTCGGAATTAATAGTGCAGAGCGTCGCGTCTATGCTCCATCTGGCGCTCCAATCTGGGATACTCCTACCGTTGATGTCAAACGTAATAGGGTTTATGCCGGAACGGGGCAGAACTATACTCGGCCTGCCAGTGCGACGAGCGATTCTATTATTGCATTTGATATAGACACCGGGGTTATGGACTGGGTGCAGCAAACAACGAGCGACGATGCCTTTACAATGGCTTGCTCGATGGCAGCAGATCACCCAAATTGCCCAGACGCTGGGCCCGATCTTGATATTGGCGCGTCGGTGATGGCAGTGACCCTGAGTACAGGCAAAGACATTGTTGTTGCGGGGAGCAAAGGCGCGATTCTATACGCGCTAGACCCAGATAATGGCGGTGCCATCCTGTGGCAAACGCGGTTAGGGCGTGGTGGCGCCTTAGGGGGAGTGCACTGGGGTATGACCTATGTGGGCGATGTGGCGTTTGTGCCAATCTCCGATAGGTTTAGCGGAGCAGATGGCGCGATGGAAGCAAAGCCCGGTTTGCACGCTGTGGATATGAAAACTGGCGAGCAGCTCTGGTATAGTCAAGCACCTGTTCGTTGCGAAGAAGGGGCGCGTGCCTGCATGGATTCTTATTCGGCGGCGGCTAGTGCGTCAGCAGATATTGTGGTTGCGGGAGCTTTGAATGGCTTTTTGTTCGCCCACGATCAACGCACAGGCGAGCTCCTTTGGGAGCACGATACAGTGCAAGAGTTTCAGACCGTCAATGGTGTTGTTGCCAAAGGCGGAGCAATAGATTCCGTAGGCCCAGTCTTTTCTGGTGACTACATGATCGTCAATAGTGGATACGCTACTTTCGGTCAACTACCCGGTAATGCATTACTGGTATTTAAACTGTCCCCGTGAGTGGGCAGGCGATTTAATAAAACAATAAGGTGATAGGAATGAATAAGAGATTGTTGCACGTTTCCACACTTGCGGCTGCGGCGTTATTGCTTGCTGCTTGTGGTCCAGCGGAGAGCCCCTCTAGCACAAATACGGCGGCTGAGCCTGCCGCGGCAAGTAGCAATATGGTGTTGCCCTATTCGGCGAGTGTTAATGCCGATCGGATTATTGCGGCCGATGAAGAGCCTGGTAATTGGATGAGTACAGGGCGTGACTATGGCGAAGCTCGATTCAGTCCATTGACGCAAATCAACACGAACAACGTTAGCGATCTCGGCTTGGAGTGGTATGCAGATATCGATACAAGTCGTATGCAAGAAGCGACACCTATTGTTGTTGATGGTGCGATGTATGTCAGTACCGCGTGGAGTCACGTGAAAGCATTCGACGTGCGAACAGGGCGTCCATTATGGGCGTTTAATCCTGAAGTTGATCCTGCCAAAGGTGTGGATGCCTGCTGCGACGTGGTTAACCGCGGTGTCGCTGTTTGGGAAGGAAAAGTATTTGTTGGCACTATCGACGGTCGGTTGATTGCGTTGGATTCCACAACCGGTGAGGAACTGTGGAGTGTGATGACCGTTGATGAGAGCGAGGCATATACGATAACAGGGGCACCTCGTATCGTTAAAGGACAAGTGCTTATTGGTAACGGCGGCGCAGAGTACGGCGTACGTGGTTATGTCACGGCCTATGATGCAGAGACTGGCGAGCAGAACTGGCGTTACTACACAGTTCCGGGCAATCCAGCCGATGGTTTCGAGCAGCCAGAACTAGAGATGGCTGCGCAAACTTGGAATGGCGAGTGGTGGAATTTAGGTGGCGGCGGCACCGTATGGGATGCGATGGCCTATGACCCCGACTTGAATTTGCTTTATATCGGTGTGGGTAATGGCTCTCCTTGGAACCAGAGTTTACGAAGCCCAGGCGGCGGCGATAATTTGTTCCTGTCTTCAATTATGGCGATCAATCCAGACGATGGCACTTATCGCTGGCACTATCAAACCACGCCGGGTGAGACATGGGACTACACGGCAACTCAGCACATTATCGTGACCACGCTAGAGATTGATGGCCAACCACGACGCGTTGTCATGCAAGCCCCTAAGAACGGTTTCTTCTACGTGTTGGATGCGGCGACAGGTCAGCTGATTACGGCTGAGAAATTTGTACCAGTAAGCTGGGCTTCGCATATTGATCTGGAGACAGACCGTCCTGTCGAGATTCCTGAAGCACGGTATGACGAAACACGTATTCCTATGATTGTGCAGCCGGGTCCACAAGGTGGGCACAACTGGCACCCAATGTCGTTTAGTCAGCGTACTAAGTTGGTGTATTTGCCAGCGACAGAACAGTTTATGGGGTACGTGGCACCAGAAAATTTCGAAGTGTCAGATACTGGTTGGAACACTGGAACCGACTTTGCGGCCGGTGGTGCATTAGTGCGCGAAGCTGGTGATCAAGCGCCTGTGCGTTCTGCTCATTTGCTAGCGTGGGATCCTGTTGCGCAGCGTGAAGTATGGCGAGTACCGAAAGAAGTGTCAGTAGACGCTGCCGGTGTATTGAGCACGGCAGGTGGTTTGGTTTTCCAAGGCAATGCTTCAGGTGAGTTCAACGCGTATAAAGACGACACGGGTGAGCTGTTATGGAGCGCTATGACACAGGCCATTACAGTGGCGGCGCCTATTACTTACACAGTGGACGGTGAGCAATACGTAGCGGTGTTGGTCGGTGGACGCGCGCTGCCAACGATAGGGGCTGGCGCCATTGGATCGACGACAACAATGTCAAACAATAATTCACGTTTGCTTGTGTTCAAGCGCGGCGGTACGGCACAACTTCCTCCTGAGTTAGCAGAAGAGGAAGTTAGTGATACGGGCAATTTGAACCCACCACCAATGACAGCAGACTTTGAAACTGTTGCCCATGGTGAGCAGGTGTATGGTCGTTATTGTAGTGTTTGTCACGGCCCAGCAGGTGTAAGCCCAAGCGTTGGGACGTTCCCAGATCTTCGTTACAGTGCGCGTTTGGCGAGTAGCGAAATGTGGAACTCTGTGGTTCTAGGCGGTGAGCTTGAAAGCGGTGGCATGGTGTCATTCGAAGGCACGCTGGAAGCGACCGATCCAGATGCGGTTCGTCATTACATCATCTCTCGCGCGCACGCAGATCGTGAAGCTGGTGAGGCAGAGCATAGCGCACCTTTGCAGTAAGTGGTGCTGGTTGAAAAAGAGAGCGGGGCTTTTGGCTTCGCTCTTTTTTTTGTCTGATTTTTGGTTTGTGGTTGGCGCTCAGCTTCGATTCCCTGCTCGGTGACTCGCCGTGAACCCATCCGTGGGGGCTCGACGCGGCATCCCTGCCGCGCCTTTATGTCGCCGATCAGGGATTCAAAGCTGAGCTTTGACGTTCAATGCCATCCTGCAGACGGCACACTGTTAGAGACGAGTGCTGGGTTTAGGGCAGCAGGACCATAAGCCGCAGGGATGCGGCGCTTGAGCCTACACGGACGTATTCACGGCGTGTCCTGAGGCCATAAACCCAGTGCTCGGCTCGAGCTACTTTAGTGGTAAACACTCAGCTTTCGAACTATAAGAAAGGTTTTAATTATGTCCGAAAATGGCCAGAAAGTACCCCATACCTATGTTAACTTGCTACAACAATGACGAAAGCGCCTTTGGGAGAAACTGGTGTTACTGAACCCAGACGACTATGAACAGGCTAGGCAATCACGAGATCCGCACTTTGACGGCCGCGTCTTTGTGGGTGTCGTGACTACCGGGATCTATTGTCGCCCCATTTGCCCAGTTCGAGTTCCCAAAAAAGAAAATGTTCGGCTCTACAGTACTGCAGCGGCAGCCGCTGAAGCAGGATTTCGCCCTTGCCTGCGTTGCCGCCCCGAATCCTCCCCTGGCACTCCCGCCTGGATGGGTAGCTCCCATACCGTTTCGCGTGCCTTGCAACTGATAGCGCGTGGCGCGATGCACGATGGTTCCGTCACCCAACTGGCACAGCAATTGGGCATAGGCGCTCGACAACTCAGCCGCTTGTTTCAACAACATCTTGGCGTCACACCCATTGCAGTGGCCAATACCCAACGCCTTCACTTTGCCAAGAAGCTCATCGATGAAACCCACATGCCCATGGCCGAAGTTTGCTATGCAGCTGGTTTTTCGAGTGTGCGCCGTTTCAATGCCGTCTTTCAACAAACCTACCAATGCCCGCCGCTTGCCTTGCGTAAACAGCGCGCTCTTGTGCAAACAAAGCACTCAGATGGAATACAAATACGGTTAAATTACCGCCCACCATTTAACTGGCGCGCGATGCTCGAATACCTAGCGGCTCGCTCGATACCCGGTGTAGAGAAGGTAGACGGTAACACCTATCACCGAACTATTGCCTTGGGTGAAGAAACCGGTGAGATCAAAGTCGAGTTTCTAGAAAACACCAATACTGCGCTTCTCACAATTTTTTGTGCACAAACTCGCGATCTCTATCAAATAGTCGAACGCGTACGAGTGATGTTTGATCTCAAGGCTGTCAGCACCGAGATCGAAGCGTATTTAAGCAAAGACCCATTGCTGCAAACACTGATAGAACAACATTCAGGTATTCGCGTGCCAGTAGCATGGGATGGTTTTGAAGTGGGCGTGCGTGCCATTGTAGGTCAACAAGTCTCTGTCAAAGGGGCGACGACGCTAGTCTCTCGCTTGGCGCAACGTTGCGGCAGTGTTTATAGCAATAAGCATTGCAGCGATTTGCAGGTCATCTTTCCAACCCCCAAACAAATACTGACAAGCTCTTTAGACGGTTTGGGGATTACCACGCGGCGAGTTGCCTCAATCAAAGCTATGGCGCAAGCCGTTGAAAATCAGGAATTGCGATTCGATGGCTCAATGAGCAGTGACGAGTTTGTGGAACGCAGCACACAAATCCCTGGCATCGGCCCATGGACTGCACAATATATTGCGTTACGGGCGCTCAACGATCCCGATGCTTTCCCTCACGCGGATCTTATTTTGTTGCGCGCGGCAGCGGGAAAAGAAGTGCCACTCACCCCAAAACAACTTTTAGAAATATCGCAACGTTGGCGACCATGGCGCGCCTATGCCGTAATGTTACTGTGGCGTGATTACGCGCTACGAATGAAAAAATAGTGGAGACAATAATGACAACATTCTACAGCTACTGCCCTTCGCCTGTTGGTGACTTATTATTAGCCGGCGATGGCTGCAATTTGCAGATCATTGGCTTCCCAGAGGGTAGGGCCCGCACCCGGCATGAAGACGACTGGATACGAGATGATGCAAAATTTATCGAGGTCAAGAAACAACTGGCAGCTTATTTCGCTGGCGAGTTAAAAACATTCGACCTTGCACTTGCCCCACAAGGCACTGATTTTCAACAATCGGTTTGGCAGGCATTGCGCAGTATCCCCTACGGTAAAACTTGTAGTTATGGGGAGATTGCGCAGCAGATTGGCAAACCCAAAGCCTCGCGCGCAGTGGGTGCCGCCAACGGGCAAAATCCAATTCCCATCATCATTCCTTGTCACCGCGTCATTGGCAGCACTGGAAAGTTAACTGGTTTTGGTGGTGGTTTAGCCGCGAAAGAAACGCTCTTGAGTTTAGAGCACAACGCTGACAATTTTCAGCTAGAAGCCTAAAGTTTTACGTATTTTGGGATCAGCATCAGGCCTATACCAATCGCAAGCAATGCATACACATTGTTGAAAAAATAGGGATAAAGCATAAGCGCTAAACCGCAGTAAAGGGCAACCTTGTTAGCTTGTCGCTTGCCATAAACAAAATACCCGAGCCCGATCAAACTAAAAAGCAATGCCCATAGCATTGCCGAAGGATCTGTAAGATTCATAAAACCCTTATGAACAATGAAACAAAGACAGCAAGTTTAGCATCAATGCCAAGCAGAGAGTGACTGCAATCACACCAGATTCTGTTCGCGCTAAAATAGTGCAAAAATCATAAGACAGCCAAAATCACTTACCCTATAATCCACAGCACTTGTTTGACTAATTCCAGTCAGGAGAAATGCCCAATGGATATAGCACGCCCTTAAGGACTTCGGGTTTTAGTCGCGCCTCTAATTCTTAGAGCCGCATCGCATTGCCCCTCGTTGAATCACTTGTTGCCTTGTGCGATCAACTTAATTCCAGAAGTCCTCTTACGCCAAACACTAAGTTCATGTGTGCCTCACACATTGCTTGGTTTGCTTAGACATTTAATTCTGGATATATCATGACTTTAAAAAAAATACGCGCAGGCATAGACCTGTTTCGCCAAGCCCTTTTGGGCAGCTCAAGCATTAACTACACAGAGGGCTCCATAGCACGGGCTACTTTTCTTCTTGCCGTCCCCATGATTCTTGAAATGTCGATGGAGTCGGTGTTCGCGATTGTGGACATCTTTTTCGTCGCCAGTTTAGGCGCCGAGGCTGTGGCCACCGTGGGGCTCACCGAATCGGTTATCTCTTTGCTCTATGCCATTGCGATTGGTTTATCTATGGGCGTCACCGCCATGGTCGCACGCCGCATTGGTGAAAACAGCCCAGAGGCTGCCGCCTTTGTCGCAGGGCAAGGTTTGTGGATTGGCGTCATCGTGTCATTGATAGTCGGGCTAACCGGTTTTTTCTATGCCGAAGACATACTGCGCATCATGGGCGCCGAAGATGATGTTCTGGCAGTGGGCACAGACTATACGCAAATCATGCTCAGCGGCAGTTTCACCATTGTCTTTTTGTTTTTAAACAACGCGATCTTTCGCGGCGCAGGGGATGCCAGCATCGCGATGCGTTCATTAGTGTTAGCAAACGGCATCAACATCGTATTGGACCCTTGTCTCATTTTCGGTGTTGGCCCATTCCCAGAGATGGGCGTCACAGGCGCGGCGGTCGCGACCAATATTGGTCGCGGTATCGGCTTGTTGTATCAGTTCTATTATCTGTGCTCGAGCAGCCGACGCATCCAATTAGTGCTGAAGGATTTCGTTATCAAGCTGTCAGTTATCCTGACGTTAGTGAAAATTTCGGTTGGCGGAATTGCGCAGTTTTTGATTGCCACGGCAAGTTGGGTGTTTTTAATGCGTTTAGTATCGGTCTATGGCAGCGACGCGATTGCTGGTTACACGATAGCAATTCGCATCATGATGTTTGTGATTCTGCCCGCCTGGGGATTGAGTAATGCAGTGGCAACACTCGTCGGGCAAAACTTAGGCGCCAAGAAGATTGACCGCGCTGTAAGCACTGTGTGGCAAGTGGCGAAATACAATGTGACTTATATGATGCTCGTTGCATTAGTGATTATCGTATTCCCTGAGGCAATAATGGGGTTCTTCACCACAGAAGCAAACGCCTTAGCCTATGGGATCGATGGTTTACGGATCATGAGTTATAGCTTTGGTTTCATGGCACTTGGGATGGTAGCAATCCAGGCGTTCAATGGGGCAGGCGATACTGTGACGCCAATGTGGATCAATGGTTTTTGTTATTGGTTAGTGCAAATCCCGGTGGCTTATTGGATGGCAACGATGTTGGCGATGGGGCCCTATGGGGTGTTTTGGTCAATCTTCATTGCGGAGATTTTGATGGGCGTAGTTGGGGTTATTTTCTTTATGCGGGGGCGGTGGAAGTATCAGGCGGTTTAGTTCTTCATGTTGCGTATTTGCACTAGCACTTCGTAGCTCGAGCCGAGCACTGGGTTTAGAGCCTCAGGACACGCCGTGTATACGTCCGTGTAGGCTCAGGCGCCGCATCCATGCGGCTTATGGTCCTGCTGCCCCAAACCCAGCGCTCGTCTCTAACATTAGCGCTGGCTGCAGGATGGCATTACACGTCAAAGCTCGGCTTTGAATCTCTGATCGGTCACATAAAGGCGCGGCATGGATGCCGCGTCGAGCCCCCAAGGATGGGTTCACGGCGAGTCACAGAGCAGGGAGTCGAAGCTGAGCGCCAACCACTAAAGTAGCCCGAGCCAACCACTGACTCTACTACAAGCAAGTTAAGCATTATTGTGCAGCGAAGCGCAGATGCTGTAAGCTCCTCACTCGCAAAAAAAAGCTTTATAGAGGCACGGCAATGCAGAGCGGACAGCAACATATCATCATCAAAGTTTCCGAAAGTTTACAAAGAGAGCAGCCCGTTTGGTTGTGTACCATTTTGAAGACTTGGGGCTCCTCGCCTCGTCCCATTGGCTCAATGATGGCCTGTACGCTAGACGGAGACATTGCCGGTTCCATCTCTGGTGGTTGTATCGAAGAGGATTTTCTCGAGCAACTGCGTGATGGCTCTTTGAAAACTCAATTCGATGAAGAACAAAAACCTTTTGTAGTGAAATATGGCATTACCGCCGAGCAGGCCGCCCGGTTGCGACTTCCCTGCGGTGGCCAACTCCATGTGCTCCTAGAATATCTTGCACCGACTAACGCCAATAAAGAAGTGTTCTCGCAACTAGCGCAGGCCTTAGAAAACCACCAACGTATCAGTCGCGAGCTGGACCTTAACACCGGTGCTATTAGTATTCGTCATAGTGTCGCTGACGAGGCCGTGGTGCTTAGCGATGACCGCTTGCTGCATGCCTTGAGCCCTAAATATAAACTCTTACTCCTAGGGGCAGGGGACGTTGCCCGTTATGTTGCCGAGATGGCTTTAGCGCTTGAGTATGACGTTACCCTTTGTGATCCACGCCCTGATTACCTTGCTAACTGGCATGTCGACGGCGTGCATGTCACACCTGAATTGCCTGATGATGTTGTGCGCGATGGTTTTAGCGATCCTTATAGCGGCATCATCGCACTGGCCCATGACCCACGTGTTGATGATATGGCATTGATGGAGGCGTTGAAGACGCCAGCGTTCTATGTGGGAGCGATGGGCTCTGAACGAACTTCTGCGAATCGTCGTGAGCGTTTACCTGAGCTAGGCTTGAGCGCCGAGGAGATAGAGCGACTTCACGCACCAATCGGGGTGCAGATCGGCAGTAAGACACCGGCAGAGATTGCAATTTCAGTGATGGCTGAGGTCACCATGGTGCGCCATAGAGATGATGTGCGCGGTACTACCGGTGAATGTGCTATTGCCAGTGATGCGCCTGTGTGCGGTTGATAACTCATTCATAAAAAAAGGGGCTTAAGTGTTAACACCTAAGCCCCTTTTTTTATGGCGCGGTAATTACACGTTGCCGTATTCGTCGTCGTAGTCGTCCATGGCCGCTTGAATCACTACTTTCGCGTGTTCAAAACCATAGGCAGCGCCGATCGAAACTTTGTTTTCCTGACCTGGGATTAGCTTATAAGTCATGAAGTAATGACGCATACGCTCAATCAATGCAGGAGGCAGTTCGCTAATGTCTTCGACATCGGCAAACAATGGGTCGTTCTCTAGAACCGCGATAATCTTATCGTCTGCTTCACCGCCGTCTAGCATCGGCAATCCACCAATGACTTTCGCATTGAGGATGATCTCAGTTTTCGAGATAGGGCGTTCGCTAACAACACAAATGTCTAGTGGATCACCATCGCCACGAACGGAGCCTTCCATTAGATCGCGTACTCGGTTGCCGCAGTACGTTCTAGGGATGAAACCATACAAGGTTGGATGCTGTGAAGAAGAGCGCTGTGGGCGGTCAACACGCAGGTAGCCAGTTGTCTTGTCTACTTCGTATTTGACGAGATCGAAAGGGCAGATCTCGATAAATGCGTGAACTAGACGAGGAGCGTCAGGTCCAACTTCTAAGCCATGCCACGGGTGCGGGCGCCAACGGTAAAAGGGGGGTGGAAACTTCTTCATTCAGGTACCTGTTGTGTCGTAACCCAGTGCTTTTATTGTAATCGGGCGGGTGGATGAAAGGCGCGCATTATAGCAGGGTCACTAGAAAACACACGAGCTAGAACGCTTTTTTGGACAAGAGTTTGTCAGTTTTAGAAGGCATCAAGGCCAAAGAGCATGAGATGTCGCTCTTTGGCCTTGGTGATTTTAACTGTTAAAACAGTGAGGTGGCTCTAGCTTAGCGCATATCGGCGGCACGGCGAACGAGTTCAACGCGTGCGCCTTCCGGCCCTTGCACATAGAAATAATTAATCATGCCGTTGGGAAGAGTCATGTCCACAGGCTCTGAGGTAAACTCGACGCCTTTGCTTTGCAGATCAGCGATCGTCTCATCCGAGTCTAGGGCTCTCCAACCGATGTGATCAATAGAGGCGCCACGGCTTGGGAAGTTCTCACCTTGAGTGATCAATAACCAGACATTGCCTGGGTAGAGAATGCCATCGAGGCGGCCGCGCAGGTTCGTGCGGATGCCACCAAAAGTATCTTCGTACCACTTAAAGGTTGCCTGTGGGTCAGTCGAACGCAAATGCACATGGTGGAAGCCAAGGTGCTGCTCATCTTGCAGAAGCTCTAAGCGTGAACCGAAGGGGTCGACGATAAACGCTAGTTTGAATAAGCCGGGAATATCGCGAATATCGCCTTGTACTGTTGCACCGGCAGCCCGTACTTTAGCGACGACAGCTTCTAAGTCAGTGACAGAAAATCCAAGGTGATCGACAACACCGCCTTCACTGGGCCGGGTCTCGGGTGTGCTAGGGAGGAACATGATACGTGTGGTGCCAAACAATAGGCGGTCAGTGCGGCCATCGATAAATTCGCCACCGATATTATCTTTGTACCACTGGGCAGCCACTAAGGGCTCAGGGACTGCCATGTGCACGTGATCGTAAAGATAGGTTTTACTTTGCGCCATGGCAAAGGCAGGCAAGCCGCAGAGTAGGCCTAGTAGTAAGGCCTTCTTAATAAGACTGGTCATAGTGATTCCCTCATTCCCCTGCTGGGGGGATTATCGTTTTTGTTATTCCTAGCAGTGCTTTGAGGCACTCAGTGGGGCGCCCAAGCGAAGCGCCAGAATAGTCCGGCACTCGCCTTGAGTCCAGTACCCTTAGCTTAATTGGACAAGTTTAAAGCCGTGCTCTTGGGCGACAATTTCACAATTGGCAAAACACTCTTGCGCAAGGCGCTCTATGGGAATGAATTGATTGACGACCACAAAGGCTTTGCCTTTAGGTTTGAGCAAGCGCCGCATTTGCTCGATAAACTTCACCGACATCGTGCTATTGGTTTGAAAACCTTGGTGAAACGGTGGGTTACAGAGTATCCAATCGACTTGGCTTTGCAGCTGTTGTCCACAGTCATCTAGGCTAATCGATACCTCTAAACCAGCCTTGGCAAAGCTGGCCGTGGCTGCGTCTATGGCGGCAGCGTTGTTATCTGTGGCAAAACGCTTGCTAAAAGGCAGGTCTGCACTGGCCAACAATAAATAGCCGTAGCCGCAGCCCATGTCTAATACACTGCCTAAGTCTTTGCGTTTAGGCAGGTGTTTGTGCACGTACTCATTGAGCAAGGCGCTTGCGCGGTCGACTTTGTTCCAACCAAAGACGCCAGGCTTGCTGAGAAAGTGAAAGTCACCAACAGTGCATGTGCGCAGTTTTGCATAGTCCTTGCAATCCAACCACTTGCTCGCGGTGCTCTCATCGGCGGCCTTTTTATGAAGTTGAATATGGTAGGCGTCACCGTGTTTTTTCGCCTGCTCGGCAGTGGCAAATACTTTCTCTGCATTGCGGCCGTGGGTGCGAATACCATCATCTTTGTTGCCAATAAGATGCAAACAGCCCCCTTCACTAAGATGTTTAAAACTCTCATTGATGCAGTGATGCACTAATGGGCGTTCTTTGGAGACACGATAGACAATGTGAGCAACGCCCGGCGGGCAGGCTTGACTCAAGTCAAAATCGCATAGCGTGACTTGATGGCCGATACCGCGTAGTTTTTCACATAAGTCGAAACGATTGCTGAGCACGTGTAGGTGTTCGTTGGGGCGCGCAGCGAGCAACTCTTCATTGCTAAGGCTTTCATCGGCAATCCATAGAATGGGGCCTTGTTGCGCGTGGTTATTGAGTAAATCGACAAGCAGGTGTTCGATATGGATACTCATAGTTGGAAACTCTCAATCTCCTCTTGGGTCAAAGAACGGTAAGCGCCAGGGGCTAGATTTTCATCTAGGGTGACGGCGCCAATTTTATGCCTGTGCAATGCCACAACATGATTGCCACAGGCGGCAAACATGCGTTTTACCTGATGATATCGGCCTTCGCTTAAGGTGACTCGTGCTTGTTTATCTGGCAGCGCCTCACATTGGGCGGGAGCTGTTTCTTTGTCTTCCCCGCGCAACATCATGCCGTTTTTAAACTGCGCAATAGTGGGCTCATCGACAGCATCTTGCAATGTGGCAATATATATTTTTGCAAATAAATGTCGAGGGGAAGTCACGCGATGCAGCCATTGCCCGTCATCGCTGATTAGAACTAAACCGGTGGTGTCAATGTCCAGTCGGCCGGCAATACTCAAACCGGTGACGTCGATATCGTGGAGAAGGTCTAAAACGATTGGGTGTTCGCTGTCTTGGGTTGCGCACACATAGTCGACAGGTTTGTTCAGCATGTAATAGCGCGGCTGTGGCAATTGTAGAGCTTTGCCGTCTAGACACACCGCATCGGTTTCAGCCACTTGGGCAGACGCGCTGCGGACCATGGTGCCGTTAACTGTAACGCGTTTATTGCGCACGACGCGCTTGCTCTGATCGCGCGGCATCGTCGTCGCATGGCTTACAAATTTATCGAGTCGCATAATGAGGCTCCTTAGGTTTCGGGGCGCGTTGCCACTCACGAGGGTCTACACGGTAATAGGATTTTAATTCTTCAAAAAGCTCGCCGTGGCGCGTGGCAAGTTCATGTGGGCGTTCATAGAATGTTTCGGTAACCACAGCGAAGAACTCTGCGGGATTACTAGCCCCATAGGCATCAATGAGAGTTTGCTCATGTGCGGCACTGGCATGTTGCAGATGGCGGAACTCTTCGGAGAATATTCGCGACCAATCACCATAGGCGCCTTTGTTATAAAGCAACGGGGCACCATTGGTGTTGCCCGTCTCGTGGTCCAATTGATGTGCAAATTCATGCAGCACGACGTTATGGCCGTCCGCAAAATTTTGCACACTTTGCTGTACGCTGTCCCAAGCAAGAATGACTTTGCCATTGCTCCAAGACTCGCCAACTAGAAAATGCTCCCCTGCAGTGACTAAACCAAATTCATCATGTTGGTCGTGTTTGACTTTGAAGGTCGAGGGGTACACTAAGATGGAGCGTAGATCCTGATATTCGTGGCTTGGCCGGTTCAATAGCAGTAAGCAAGCATGAGCGGCGATCGTCACTCTAATCTCGTCATCGATCTGTTGGCCTGCACAGCCAACGAAATCTTTGCTGTCGACAAATCGCTTGATGAGTTGACGAAGCTCGCGTTGTTGGTCTGGCCACATGGTCTTATAGATGGGCAAACTGCGGCGCAAGGTTTGCAACCAAGGAGCGGGAAATGGAGTCGTATCTACTTTTTTTCTACGATATCGCGGATAGACGAATAGCAGCAGCACGGCAGCCACGACGATTAGCCATAAAAAGAGCAGGGTCAATATGCTTTGAAGGTCCATTAGTGCGTGTGCTAATGCCCTCGAGCGTTATCGTCTTTGGGTTGTAAAGAAAGGCCGCCAAGTCCGGAATCGTCGTCTTCTTCCTCGCCCCCTTGCTTGCCTTCGGATAGCTGTATCCGTAGGCGAAGATTGTTCTTGGAGTCGGCATTTTTCAAGGCTTCTTCGAGGCTAATCTTGCCGGCTTTATAAAGATCAAATAGGGCGGAATCGAAAGTCTTCATCCCTTGGTTTTCGGACTTCGTCATCACTTCTTTGATTTCATCTACCTTGCCTTGTTTAATTAGGTCACAAACGCGTGGCGTACCTAATAAAATTTCGATGGCAGCAGCGCGCTTGCCATCGACGGTAGGAATCAAGCGCTGGGAAACAAAGCCTTGCAGGTTGAGCGATAAGTCCATAAACAATTGCTTATGTCGCTCTTCTGGGAAAAAGTTGATGATGCGGTCGAGCGCTTGGTTGGCGTTGTTGGCATGCAGCGTTGACAGGCAAAGGTGGCCAGTCTCGGCAAAGGCTAATGCGTGCTCCATTGTTTCTTGGCTACGAATCTCACCAATGAGGATGACATCTGGCGCCTGTCTCAAAGTGTTTTGTAAGGCGTCCTCGTAACTCTTGGTGTCCACACCGACCTCACGCTGGTTGATGATGGATTTTTTATGTTGATGCACAAACTCAACAGGGTCTTCGATGGTAATAATGTGGCCATCACTATTGGTATTGCGATGATCGATTAGGGCGGCAAGTGAGGTAGATTTACCTGAGCCGGTGCCGCCAACAAACAATACCAAACCGCGTTTTTGCATGATCAGGCTGGTGAGAACCTCTGGCAGCCCCAAATCTTTCCAGTTTGGGATTTCGGTTTTGATATTACGGGCAACGATTGCAATTTGTCCGCGTTGCTTGAAGATGTTGACGCGGAAACGGCCGATCTCTGGGTCGGAGATTGCCAAATTCATTTCAGGGCTAATTTCAAATTCTTTAATCTGCTCTGCAGACATAATCTGATAAGCGATTTGCTTTACCGCGCCAGGTGGTAGTGACTGCGTCGACATAGGCGTCAATTTGCCAAAGGCTTTCATACTGGGTGGTGCACCGGTGGTCAGAAATAGGTCGGAACCATCTTTCTGGATCATGATGCGCAGCAAATCTTTAAAACCCATAATTTTACCCTTTTGGTTTGAGGCTGTTCTTAGAAGCGACGCTCGGTGTACCAATTCACTTCACGTGCACTTTTATGCACTTGCTCGCAGACATCAAGCGATAGGGCGAATAATGCCATGCGCACCAATACTCCGTTATCTGTCTGTCTGAATATGGCGAGGTTTGGGTGCTGATTCAAGTCATTGTCTAATTCATTTGCATCAGCCCGAGAATCTCTCGGCAATGGATGCATAATGACCGTCTTAGGTTGGCAGTACCGAGTGTAGATGGCCTCGTTCAAGCGGAAACGTCCACGATAGATATCGGCTTCCATTTTACTGTTGAACCGCTCTTCCTGAATTCGGGTCAGATAGACCGTGTCATTGCCCACAAGACCTTGTTCCATGTCTTCGGTCTCGACCACTGTGTGACCATTGACTCGAAGCTCTTCGACAATCTCTTCAGGCATGCACAACTCTTTTGGAGAGATCATGGTGAAGTGTATGTTGTCATAAAGCTGAATTAGTTGAGATAGCGAGTGGACGGTGCGGCCATGTTTAAGGTCACCGACCATCGCGATATGCATGCCAGAAATAGCCTTGCCAGCACTGCCGAGCTCTTTGCGAATGGTATACAAGTCTAGTAGTGCCTGGCTTGGGTGCTCGTTGGGGCCGTCGCCAGCATTGATGACGGGAACGCGGCTTGCTTTGGCAAATTCGGCTACTGAGCCGCCTTGCGGATGGCGCATGACGATGATGTCGTTGTAGCCGCTGATAACCCGGGCGGTATCATATAGGGACTCGCCCTTAGAGATTGACGAGGTTTTCACATCGGTAGTTTCGCGAACCTCGCCGCCGAGCAAATTGAATGCGCAACCAAAGCTTAAACGAGTTCTTGTGCTAGGCTCAAAAAACATATTGCCCAGAATCGCGCCGTCAAGCACCTTGGTCATAAGTTCTCGGTGCGCAAACGGCACCATACTGTCTGCCACGTCAAAGATGCGTTCGACATCAGCGAGTTCGAATTGGTTAACACTAAGAATATGGGCGCCGGGGAAATGCATGATGAGTATCTACTGTCACAATTTTATGAATGGTCTTCGGAGGCAAATACTAAACTAATGGGCGCTGCTTAGGAATCTTGGGGTGCAAATATGCTATAAGATTTGCCCTGAAATGGCGTCATTCTCCCAATTACACTTTTGAGGTGGTTTTGAGCAACACAATTTACTGGCACGACTATGAAACATTTGGCGTAGACCCACGGCGCGACCGCGCTTCTCAATTTGCAGGGCTGCGCACCGATGAAGAGCTCAATATCATTGGTGAGCCACTGGTCATGTACTGTCGGCCAAGCCCCGATATGTTGCCGCATCCTGCCGCTTGCATGGTGACGGGAATAAGCCCGTATAAAGCCTTGGAAGAGGGGTTGCCCGAAGCTGAGTTTATCGCTCGCATTCACCAAGAGTTCGCTCAACCGCAAAGCTGTGTTGCGGGTTACAACAGTTTGCGTTTCGATGATGAGGTGACTAGGCAACTGTTATACCGCAATTTCTATGATCCTTATGAACGCGAATGGAAGAACGGTAATTCGCGTTGGGACATCATCGATATGGTGCGCTTGTGTTACGCCTTGAGGCCAGAAGGGATCGTGTGGCCAACAAAGGATGATGGCAGCCCGTCGTTTCGCTTAGAAGAGTTGACTGTTGCTAATGGTATCGCTCATGAAGCTGCGCACGATGCCTTGTCTGATGTCACGGCCACTATTGCGATGGCGAAACTTATTAAAGACAAGCAGCCCAAGCTTTATGCCTATGCCTATGGTCTGCGCAATAAGAAAAAAGTTCAAGAACAGATTGATATTATTAGCAAAAAACCGATTTTGCATGTGTCGTCTATGTACCCTGCCGCCTATGGGTGTCTCGCGCTAGTCGCGCCATTGACACAGCATCCAACTGATAAAAATGGCGTGATTGTCTATGATTTGCGCGAAGATCCACGAGCATGGATGGATCTATCGGTCGAGCAAATCCAACAACGGCTCTTCACCCGGCAGGATGAACTTCCTGAGGGTGTTAGTCGAATTAGCTTGAAAGTACTGCATATAAACCGTTGCCCGATAGTCGCCTCAAAAGCGTTGTTAACCCACGAGCTTGCTAAGCAATATCAGATTGATGAGACCAAGGCGCGCGAGTACTGGCAGTTATTATTGGATCATCCACAGGCCATAGCGAAGGTAGCATCGGCATTCGATAAAGCGCACGAAGATCGCCCCGGCGACAATGATCCTGACTATATGATTTACAGCGGCGGTTTCTTTGGAGGGCAAGACAAGCAAGCGATGGCGCAGATTCGCAGTGCGACAGGGGCGCAATTGAGTACTTGGCCGCAGGGTTTTGTCGATCAACGCCTAGAGACATTATTGTTTCGCTACCGTGCTCGCAATTTTCCGTCGACCTTGAGCGATAAAGAGCTGCTGCAGTGGCAGAGCTTTTGTCAGCAACGTCTGCACCGGCCTGATGAAGTGCGGGCGGCAGGGGCCACGGCAGAGTCGTATTTCGCCGAGATCGCTCAATTGCGACAGACCCATCAAGACGCTAAGACAATAGCGTTATTAGATGCTCTGGAAGCATACGGCCGCGAATTGACCTCAACTTAACGCGAATGTCAGAGAAAAAACCTTGTGATTCGCGTGCGCAGTCCCAACCTTTGCTGTTTGCCAAATACCCTTTGAGACCATTGATATGAGTGAGCCTGCCGCGAAACCGGATGTTTCAGCCTATTCTAGCCTTAGTAAAGCCTTCGTTTTCTTAAAACCCTATAAAAAACAAATCGCATTGGCGATGGTGGCGTTGGTCTTTACCGCGGCAGTCACACTTGGCCTTGTGCAATTTGTGCGGGTCATCGTCGATGTCGGTTTTGTGGCAGGCTCAAGTCAGTCGTTAGGGCTTGCGATTATAGGCTTCTTGATAGTGGCAGTTGTGCAAGCCTTGGGTACATTCGCACGTTTCTACTGGGTGTCTTGGCTCGGTGAGCGAGTTACAGCGGATATTCGCACAGCGGTGTTTTCCCACTTAATGACACTGCACCCTGGTTATTTTGAAGAAAACCTCAGCGGTGAGATTCAATCGCGTATCACCACCGATACGACCCTATTGCAGACCGTGATTGGGTCATCTGTCTCAATTGCCTTGCGTAATATTTTAATGATGTTGGGCGGCACCGTTTTTCTTTTCATCACTAATCCAAAGCTCACCAGTATTGTGATGATCTGTATACCCTTGGTTGTCGGGCCGATTATTATTTTTGGACGACGTGTGCGGCATTTGTCCCGCAGCTCCCAAGATGAGATTGCCAATGTTGGTGCCTATGTGGGCGAGAGCATTCAGCATATAAAAACTGTGCAGGCTTACAACCAACAGGGCGCCAACGAACAAGCCTTCGCCAACCATGTGGAGTCAGCTTTTAAGGTGGCCTGTAAACGCATTTGGTCGCGCTCCATTCTCACTACTGTGGTGATCACCCTAGTCTTTGGGGCTGTGGCAGCAATGATCTGGTCGGGTGGCCAAGATGTAATTAACGGGCGTTTATCGGCCGGCGAGCTGTCAGCCTTTGTTGTCTATGCGGTCATCGTGGCCTCCGCCGTTGGAGCTATCAGTCAGGTTATCGGCGATTTGCAACGTGCAGCAGGGGCAACAGAGCGTTTGATGGAGCTTTTGCATGCTAAGAGCGATATCACTTCACCTGTTGAGCCAATGGCTTTGGCTGCGCCATTCGAAGGTGCTATCAGTATTGAACGACTGCGCTTCTTTTACCCTTCGCGCCCCAACTCTGCGGCCATCGATGATTTATCCCTTGCGATCGAGGCGGGCACCAGCGTTGCCTTAGTGGGGCCTTCGGGCGCTGGGAAATCCACCCTGTTTGAGCTGTTGTTGCGCTTCTATGACCCGCAAGAAGGCTCTGTGAGCATTGGAGGAGTTGATATTCGGCAACTCGATCTCGAGACTTTGCGCAGCAAGGTTGCAATAGTTTCGCAACAGCCTGCGATGTTCACTGGTAACGTGCGGGACAATATCCGCTATGGGCGCCCTGATGCGAGTGATGAAGAGGTATTGGCGGCCGCGAAAGCGGCATTCGCCAGCGATTTCATCGAAGAGCTGCCCGAGGGCTATGATAGCTTTCTTGGGGAGTCGGGTATTCGATTGTCAGGCGGGCAGAAACAACGTATTGCTATCGCTAGGGCCATCCTCAAAGATGCACCGATCTTATTGTTAGACGAGGCCACCAGCGCGCTAGATGCTGAGAGTGAACGCAAAGTACAAATGGCCTTGGATGAGCTTATGAAGCAGCGGACAACGCTCATCATTGCCCATCGCTTGGCGACAGTTAAAAATGTGGACGCAATCGTGGTAATGGAGGCGGGTAAGGTCGTTGCAAAAGGCACTCATCAGGAGCTTTTACTGAGCAGCTCTCTATATGCCAACTTGGCGAAATTGCAGTTTGCTCCGGAAAAAACGGGCGCGAACACTGATATTTAAAGGCTATTTGCTGTGCGTGGCCAAAGTGAGTAGAATCGCGCCCGCACAGTCAATCAAAGTGAAAGTGCATTGGAAATGTCGCCAACACGGCATAGCAATTAACGAATCACGTGCCCTATATGGATCAGTTTCAGGATATTCGCCCCTATCACGACGACGAAGTGCGACCTGTCATTGACAGACTGCTTAGCAATTCTGAGTTTGTCAGCAGTATCGCAAGTTTCGCAATTCCGAAACTTTATCGGACGATCCCCGCAGTAGCCCGCTTTTTAACGCGGAAAAAGCTCGCTAAGCAATTGCAAGGCGTGAATGATGTGAAGTCTATGCAAAGCGTTATCGCTTTGTATATGGATCAGATGATTGAGAAGACTACTTCGCAACTGACCAACTCTGGTCTTGAGAATTTATCCAAAGATAAAAATTATTTGTTTGTTAGCAATCATCGCGACATCGCGATGGACCCTGCTTTCGTCAACTACATGCTCTATCACGCTGGGTTCAATACCGTCTATATCGCCATCGGTGATAATCTTCTCAAGCGTCCCTTTGTGACAGACCTGATGCGCTTGAATAAAAGCTTCATTGTAAAGCGTTCGCTCAAAGGGCGGGATCTTTTAAAGTCCTCCAAAGTGCTTTCCGAATATATTCATCACCTGATTAACTCGAAAGATAATGTATGGATAGCGCAGCGAGAAGGGCGCGCGAAAGACGGCATAGACTGCACCGATACCGCCTTGTTGAAAATGCTTTCCTTGGCTAAGCGCGGTGAGGGTTTTCAAGAAGCTCTGTCTTCATTGCACATCGTGCCGGTATCAATCTCGTATGAGTTTGACCCATGTGATGTCTTAAAGGCTGACGAGCTATATCAAAAAACTGAACTTGGCACCTATGCCAAAGATGAGAAGAGCGATATCAACAGTATCGTGACCGGAATGATAGGTTTTAAAGGACATGTTCACGTCGCGTTCGGAGAAGAAATAACAGTGAGTAGCGATGATGTTGACGCCGCTGCAAACGCCATTGATCAGCAAATTCTCAATAATTACTTGTTACAAGCTAATAACTATCTGGCATTAGAAGCACTGCAGAGCAGTGATGTCGCTGTTGCAGAGAGTGCGACGACGATCGATGCCACGAAAATCGATGATCAGACCAGAGCTAAATTCAAAGAGCGTCTTGCCGAAGTAGACCCGAAAATCCTTCCGTATTGGCTAAAAATGTATGCCAACCCTGTGCTCAGTCGCGAGCGCGCCTCTAAAAACGTCTAAATCCAATATTTGCGCGTAATCATCCATTATTACTTTGTGGGAAAATTGGGGTCGTTTGGCGAATTGCTGTTCGAAAACCCGTCATAAAGGTGGGATTAATGCGAATTAACCCCAAAAAACAGCTATTTGTCCTCAATTTGACCACTGATTAGGCTATATTTCGACCAAGAAATGTGAGTTAATTCGCTAAGTGAAAAGATGCTCCTAAGCCCTTAAGAAGGATGAAGATTTTCAAATGTATCTGGAATATTATTCCCTGGATCGACCGCCATTTCGAATTACGCCTGACCCCAGCCTCTTCTACACGGGCGGGGCCAATGGTCGTGGCGTGGTACTTGAGGCACTACTTTACGCTGTAACCTCGGGCGAAGGCATCCTAAAAGTGGTAGGGGAAGTGGGCAGTGGTAAAACCATGCTCTGCCGTATGCTTGAGCAGCGTTTGCCAGATTCGGTAGAGGTTGTTTATCTCGCAAACCCCAATCTTTCTCCTCACGATATCCTGTATGCCATTGCGTTCGAGTTGAAATTGCCAGTGGATCACTCCACGCAAAGGCTCGTCTTGATGCAGCATTTGCAGGAATACTTGTTAAGGCAGCACGCGATTAACCGCACTGTGCTCGTCATCATCGAAGAAGCGCAAAGTATGCCGATCGAGACGCTTGAAGAGGTGCGCCTGTTCAGCAATTTGGAGACTCATCAGCATAAACTCATGCAGATCCTGTTGTTTGGCCAACCAGAGCTCGACAAGAATTTACAAGACAAATCGATTCGGCAGCTGCGTGAACGTATTACTCATAGCTTCGATTTACGCCCGCTCAACGCCGATGAGGTGAGCGACTATATTCGGTTTCGTTTGCAAGCTGCAGGATGCCCAGCGCCACAGGTGTTCAGTAATGCTGCTGAAAAGATGATCGCCAAAGCCTCCGGGGGCTTAACCCGTCGCATCAATATTCTTGCCGATAAAGCAATGCTGGCCGCTTATGCAGAATCTGCCACAGGTCAGCGCCCACGCACTATCGATAACCTCTTACAACCAGCAGTACTGCCAAAACACGTCAAAGCAGCGATGAATGATAGTGGCTACCGCTCACGATTGATTACGTGGCCACGGGTTGCGTTCGCTGGTTTAGCCTTGCTGACTATCGCCGTATTTGGCGGCTGGTGGTATTTCGCCACTCAAAACGCCGCGTTGTCGGCACAGTTGCAAGAGGTGGCTGCCAGTGCACAGGCATTGGATAGTGTTGTCTCTGTAGCCCCGACTACGCCTGCGGCGATAGCGCCGACACAAACAGCAATTGCAGAGCCACCTGCGGATGAGGTGGTTGAAGTTGAGCCAATTGAAGAGGTGCTTGCAGAGGCTGAGGACGAGATTACGAGCGACGCAGTGCAAACGGCCTCAACAGCACAACTAGAACGGGAGCGCCTTGAACCTAGGGGTAGCGCAGCAGTTGCAACTGTTGCAGAGGCGGAAATGCCGCAAATCGAAACTGCGACAGAAACTGAAGTGGCAGAAGTGGAGCCGCCAGTTCCTGCACAAGTGGCCTCTTCTTTGCCCGCGCTTTTGCAGGAGCGTAGCCAAGCGATGCAAAACTGGCTTGCCGACGTGAATTCACAACACTATACGCTGCAGTTATTGTCTATCTCTTTAGACGAATCAGATTACGTTAACCGTGTTTTGCGTCGATTGCAGCAGGCAGGTCTCGCTGACAATACCTACACCTGTGTTTTCGGAAACTCTAGTCAAGAATATTGGAAAGTCGTATACGGCGATTTCGCATCAGCAGCGCAAGCGCGTGCCGTTATCAGCGACTTGCCCTCCAGTGTGCGTAGCAATGGCCCATTTGTGCAACGAATCGAACGTCTCGATTGCAATAGCGCGATGAGAACTAACTTATGATCAAGGGGAAAAAAATGAAGCCTAATTACTTGTTGAAGCTACTCATTGCGCTAAGCATCGGGTCGCTCGCAGGGTGTGGGACAACTCTTCCCGAAGAGAACCAAACTGTGCGGCATATCCTTCCAGGCGAAGCGATAGAAGCAGACGAGATTCCCGACATCGTCAGTGCACCTTCCATCCTTCCTGCTCCGACAGTGCAAGAAGGACCAGAGCTATTCTCTGTGGTCGTTCAAGATGTGTCGGTACGGGAATTATTGTTCGCCATTGCTCGCGATGCGGGGGTGAATATCGATGTACACCCAGGGGTGATCGGAACAGTTAGCATCAATGCCATCGATCAAACGTTTCCGCAATTGCTTGAGCGCATTGGTCGCCAAGTGGATATGCGATGGAGTATGAACGCGGTCAATGGCGTAATGGTCGAGCCGGACTCGCCTTATTTGCAGAGTTATCGCGTTGACTATGTGAACGTGAGTCGTGAGTCGAATACAGAGTTCAATGTGGCGAACGCAATTACAGCTATTGGTAATGCCTCTAGTAGCGGTAGTGGCACCAATAATTCTGTGGCGACTTTGGATCAAAGCAGCAATAACAATTTTTGGTCGACTTTAACCGCTAATCTTGCAGCGATTATGGGGGAAACCGGCGGTGAAGAAGGTGATGGCGTTTCTTCGATTATCAGCAGTCCTGAAAGTGGTTTGGTGACAGTAAGGGCGACCTCGAGGCAGCACCGAGAGATTCGTCAGTTTATCGATACGATTAGAACTCGATCTTTGTATCAGGTCATGATTGAGGCGACAGTGGTTGAGGTGACTCTAAGCGATCGTTATCAAGCTGGTGTCGATTGGGCGCTTATTAGCCGCAATAATGGCGAGGTTGATTATCTACAGTCTTTAACGGGGTTGAATCTCAATGATGCTCCCGCGACTATGTTGACCATCGATAAGAGCGCTGGTGCCGATGGTGTTGGCGCCACAATGAAGATGCTTTCGGAATTCGGAGATATTCGTGTTCTATCGAGTCCAAAAATTATGGCCTTGAATAATCAGGCTGCGATGCTGCGTGTTGTAGACAATAAAGTGTTTTTTACAATTGAGGTAACACCTGGCACACCAGCAACCGATACGACAGCAGCAACACCTGCGCTCTATACAAGCACTATCAACACAGTACCAGTTGGCTTCGTTTTAAGCGTTACTCCTCAAATAAGCGAGAATGATCAAGTTACTTTAAATGTCCGACCGACCATCTCGCGTATTCTTCGTTATGTAAATGACCCTAGCCCTGCTTTAACAGACGCCAATGTGGTGAACGCGATTCCGGAGATTCAAATTCGTGAGATCGAATCGATATTGAAAGTCTTTAGCGGGCAAACAGCCGTGCTTGGTGGCTTAATGCAGGACTCTTTAGATACTAATACATCGGGTTTGCCTGGTTTATCTAAGTTGCCTGGTCTAGGAAATCTATTTAGCTACCGAGACGACACAGCTAGTAAGACAGAGCTGATCGTGTTTATTCGTCCTGTTGTGATTAAACAGCCTTCCTTGGATGGGGACTTAGAACAATATAGAGAGTTCTTACCCAATCAAGGGCTTAGCAATGATGGTTTGTTAACCTCGCAATTTCGCCGTGGCGAGTTGAGATAAATCTAAGAGTAAAACATAAATGAGTTTATTGATGGAGGCATTGCGTAAAGCCGAAGAGGCGAAACGTCTTGCTGCACAGAAGCCCAAAGAAGAGGTAAACGTTGAGAGTCAATCGACTCTCTCTACGCCATCGCTTGCTCAAAATTCAACTGAACAACACAGAAAAACCGAAAACAAAGAATCCGAGGTCTCAAATACGCAGCCATTACAAAAAGCGACTGATGATGAGCTTCTTGGTGACTTCTCATTTTCTACAGAAGATTCTGATGAATCGAAAGTATCTGGAAGTGAAGATTCCAATTTAGATATTCCTTTTGATTTTCAAATTGATGAGTCTTTCGGATTAGACTCGGGCTTCTCAGAGCGCGTTAGCGACTCCACAACTGAAGGCGATGAAGTAAACGATGTTACTAGTAATGAAGAGCCCGCGGAAAATGTCATTGAGTTTGACCTTGCTCCACAAGCGGAAGAATCGGCGATTCTAACGCTTGATGATGCCAACGAAAGTGATAATACCAATCTGCTTGAGATGGATTGGGAACCTGAAACGGAAACAAAATCGGCACGCGTGCCAAAATCTGAGCCAGAGCCAGAGCCAGAGCCAGAGCCAGAGCCAGAGCCAGAGCCAGAGACTGCGAAGATACAACTCGAGCCGGAGATTTCCGCCGTTACTTCTGTTGTAGTTGAAAAGCCCATAACAGCAAGTAGAGATGAGCCTGAACAAACATCAGCACCTGCAGTTCAAGCTAAACCTGTACGAGTTGTCGAAAAAGTTGGCAATGAAAAAGTGGAGGAGGAATCTCGAAGAAGGGAGTCAGCACGTGCTGTTTTTAATGCGAAATCGCCACTAAAAAACTCGGCAAATAAGCGCAAACTTCTGTTGGCAGCATCCGTGTTAGCACTATTTCCGTTGGTCGGAGGATCTTATCTTTTGTTTAATGAGATGGGGTTCATTGGCACTGATAATCAATACAATATTCCAACGAGCTATACACCGGGTGAGACCAGTTTTACTGATGCGGTTGAATTAGCCGATACTCCTGTCGATACAGAAGTGTTGCCAGATGTCGGCGATGCGGGTGCAGTTGTTTTGATCGACCCTGCTGACATTGATACGGCTTTAGAGTCTGTTGTTTCAGCCCTTGCACCGGATATTGCCGCACCGGTGGCATCGATTGGTGAAGTCTCTGAAGTCGCGCCAGCAATAGTCGCTTCTGAAGTGTCTGCAAGTGAAGTAGTGCCAGAGGCAGTTGAACGCGTCGCAGAAGCGACAATAGCAAGTATTGAAGAGCCACCGCTTGACTTACCTATCGATGAAGATCTTGCAACTGAAGCTGTCGCCGAAGTTGATGCCGAAGAAACGCAAGCGAGTTCAAGCACTCCCTCTGCAAACCCAATTTCGATAGTGCGTAGTGACAATACTCCGCGTGTTAACCCACGCCTAGTGCAAGCGTACGATGCCTATAATTCGAATGATTTTATCGCTGCTCGTGCGCTTTACCAGCAAGCATTGCGAGAGACGCCCAACAGTCGAGACGCCATGTTAGGAATTGCTGCTGTGTCTTTGAAAGTGGGTGATACTGTTAGCGCGCGCGAGACCTACTTAAAGCTCTTGCAGTTGGACCCTAGAGATGTGCTCGCAAGAGTGGGTCTATTAGAGACAATGCCAGCTAGCGACCCCATCGCGTTAGAGTCGGAATTACAGTCTTTATTTATAGAACACCCTGATGTCGCGCATTTGCCTTTTTCATTGGGCAATCTTTATGCGTCGCAGCGTCGTTGGAACGAAGCGCAGCAGTCGTATTACGATGCCTTGCTTGCCGCTAAGTCCAGTAGCATAGGCCCGGTGAGTCCAGACTATGCATTCAATCTTGCGGTCAGCTTAGAGCGGCTCAATCAGATTCGCCCCGCCTACCAATTTTACCGAGAAGCCTTGGAGCAATCGCGTGCTGTGAACCCAACTTTCGACCCTCGGATTCTACGCGAACGCTTAGATGCATTAGAGAGGCAACTTCCATGAGTGATACTCCTGCCCCTAAACGCCGACTAGGTGCGATGCTCGTAGAGCGTGGTGTGTTGAGCGAAGACCAGTTACGCATCGGTTTGCTTGAGCTCAAAAGTTCGAATAAGCCTCTTGGGGCAGTGTTGATCGAGCTGGGTTTTGTCACGGATTCCATAATTCGTGACGTACTTAGTGAGAATACAGGACAGAAGAGTGTTGATCTTTCTAATGCAGTGCTCGATGCAAGCTCGATCAAAATCGTGCCGCAAGACCTGGCGCGTCGCTACACAATTCTTCCCCTGTCTTTTGACGATAGAAATAACCACCTTACTTTGGCGATGGCCGATACCTTCAATATCGTTGCCCTCGACCAAGTACGTGCACTCAACGGTGGTGATCTCAAAATTACCCCAGTACTCGGTAGTGAAGGGGAGATCGTTCGTGTTATCGAGCAGTTTTACGGCTTTGACCTTTCGATTGATGGCATTCTGCAAGAGATTGAAACTGGGCAATTGGATTTTGAAAGCTTGCAGATGGATGACGATGAATACAGTCATCCCATGGTTCGTTTGATCAATGCTTTGCTTGCCGATTCAGTTCAATTGGGTGCTTCGGATATTCACTTTGAACCTGAAGAGGCATTTCTAAGAATTCGTTACCGTATCGATGGCGTGCTGCGGCAGGTGCGTAGTTTGCATAAGAGCTATTGGCCGGCGATGGTGGTGCGCTTGAAAGTCATCAGTGGTATGAACATCGCCGAATCACGCTCACCTCAAGATGGCCGTATCTCGATGTCATTGGTCGGGCGTCAGATTGACTTTCGTGTTGCGGCGCAGCCAACCACTCACGGAGAGAACATCGTCTTGAGGGTTTTAGACCGCAAAAAAGGCATTGTGGCAATGGAGTCTTTGGGCCTAAGTGAAGAAAACCTCAACCTCTTGCGGTTAATGTTGGCAAGGCCGGAGGGGATTATTCTTGTCACCGGTCCAACTGGTAGCGGTAAAACAACTACGCTCTACTCAGTGTTAAATCATATTAATACTGAGCAAGTTAATATCATGACAATGGAAGACCCTGTGGAATATCCCATGTCGATGATTCGTCAGTCATCGGTCAATGAGTCTGCCAAAATGGGATTTGGTGAGGGTATCCGCTCAATGATGCGGCAAGACCCCGATGTAATTCTGGTCGGTGAGATTCGTGACCATATCACGGCAGAAATGGCTTTCAGAGCCGCGATGACAGGTCACCAGGTTTTCTCCACCTTGCACACTAACTCTGCTGTTGGTGCAATACCTCGATTATTAGATATTGGTATATTGCCCGATGTAATAGCGGGTAACTTGATTGGTGTAGTGGCTCAACGTCTAGTGAGAAAACTATGCAATGCATGTAAAGCGCAAAGTGTCGCGGCTGAATTTGAAAGAATGCTCCTTGGCGTAGCTGACGCAACGGAAGAGATTAAAATTTATACTCCAGTGGGTTGTCCTGATTGTGATCACCAAGGCTATAAAGGGCGAACATCAGTTATTGAGATATTGAAGATCACTGGTGAGATGGACGATTTGATTGGCCGTCGCGCTAGTATGCGCGAGATGTCCAACCAAGCCCAATCGCAAGGTTTTAACCCTATCGCCCATGATGCCTGTCGACGGGTGCTCGATGGCACCACTAGCCTTGAAGAAATCTCTCGAGTGGTTGACCTTACAGATCGTATAACGGGGTAGGTCACAATGGCACTTTATAAATATCGCGCAATGAACAGTGGCGGGAAAATTCGCAATGGCTCGCTAGATGCGGTGAATGAGGTCGATCTAGAGCAGCGGTTAGAGAGAATGGGCTTAGATCTGATTCGTTGTGATGTAACTGAAGAAAAGCGTGCAGCTATCGGGCAACGTAAAGTTGAGAAGTCAGACTTAATCAACTTCTGCTTCCATATGGAACAATTGACGCGAGCAGGTGTACCAATTCTCGAAGGTTTAGCGGACTTACGTGATAGCCTAGATCACCCACGCTTTCGCGAAATTATAGCCAACATTATTGATGAGATTGAAGGCGGTAAAAGCCTTTCTGAAGCATTGGCAGAACACCCTACGATCTTCGATACTTTATTTGTTAATTTGATCAAGGCAGGCGAGGCCAGTGGTCAGTTAGCCACTATTTTCGAATCTTTGTCTGATACGATTAAGTGGCAGGATGAGCTTAGTAAGTCGACTAAAAAACTACTCACATCGCCCTTGTTTGTGGGAACGGCTGTAATAGGTGTGACAATTTTTTTGATGGTGTATTTGGTGCCGCAATTAGTGGGGTTTATCGAAAGCATGGATCAAGCCTTGCCTCTACATACTAGAGCGTTGATCGCGACGTCTGATTTTATGGTGAGCTATTGGTACATTTGTCTTGGTTTGCCAATTGCTTTGTTTTTCGGCATTAAAACCCTAATAAAAATAAATCCGAAAGCGCGTTACGCTGCCGATGGGTACAAACTTAAAGCCTGGAAGATTGGACCAGTTTTACAAAAAATCCTTTTATCACGCTTTGCCAACTTCTTTGCCATGATGTATGCCGCCGGTATTCCTATCTTGCGATGTTTAGAAATCAGCGAGGGAATCATTGACAATACAGTGATTCGTGGGGCTCTCAAAAACGCAAGGGAGGATATTGGTGAGGGTAAACCTTTATCGCAGAGTTTCGAGAATACGGGTCTATTTCCACCGTTGGTCATTCGCATGCTTAAGGTAGGTGAAACTACAGGAGGGCTCGATAAAGCGCTTTTAAATATTAGTTATTTTTATGGCCGCGACATCAAAGACTCTATTGATAAAGTGCAAGCCATGATTCAACCAGTCATGACCGGGGTGCTTGGTCTTTTGCTAGGCTGGGTGATGATGTCGGTGCTTGGCCCTATCTATGACACTATTAGTAGCATTGAGATTTAGGGGGATACTGTAAATGTCTCTCTTATCGACGCCAAAGTTAAACATCATACTCATCGATTCCGATGAAGTGATTCACTTGATTTGGCGCAATGGGCGCCTGAATTTCCACGAAAACTACAGTGTTGATCAGCATGGTTTTGATCGGTTTCACGTATTCTTAGAGAACGATTCTAAGACACCGTTTGCGATAATCCTTGATGTGATTGAAGAAGACTTTCGTATCGAGACTGTGGCGCATGTTACTGGCTCTGATCGCGAAGCAATGTTGTCCAGAAAGCTCGCGCATATTTTTAGAACAACCCCTTATCGCACTGCGAGGGTTGTGGGCAGAGAAACCCACGGGCGTAAAGATGATCGCATTCTGCTGACCGGATTGACCAAACCAGAAATTGTATCGCCTTGGATTTCTAGGATACTTGATAACCAAGTGCCGCTGCAGTCGATAACTTCCGCCGCTTATATTATGGAGTTGTTTGCCCAACGCCTTAAATTTAGTAATGAATCGCACTTGTTAATGGTGAACCAAGAAGCCAATAGCGGCCTTCGCCAGACTTATTTGCAAAAAGGGCGAGTGGTTTTTAGCCGATTAACGCCAACAAGTGTCAGCCAAAGCGATGATTTTTCCGAATTAATTTTCGAACAATGCGACCAAACAAGAAAGTACCTAGAACGCATAAAGCAGTTACCCTATGACACCGATCTGAAGGTGCATGTTTTTACTTCCGAAAAATTCAACGATCAGCAAAGCATCGATCGTGAACATTTACACTACAAGTTCCATGCTATAAATGAGATGCCATTAAGCAGAAAAATTAATTTGGTGGAGTCCGCACCTTCTGCTATTGCTTATTCGCTTATTAGCATCCTGCGCAAGCGAAAAATTCCGAATATCTATGCCTCATCGAGAACTCGACGCTTTGCCATTATCAAACAGATAAAAAGTATATTGTATACGGGCAGTGTCATAGCCGTATTGAGTGCAATGATAGTAGTTGCTCCAACAATGCTTGATACAAATTCAAAATGGCAAATGGAAGCTGAGGTTGCACAACAGACTGCGCCATTGCTTGAGGAATATCAAAAGCTTACTGATCGCTTCCCTGAGACGCCAATTCCTTCCGGGCAAATGGAAATGGTCGTAGAAACGGTTGACGCGATCCTAGGGCAGGTATTCTACCCACAGGAGATTCTAGCGTATATTTCTCAAGGCCTTGAAGAAGCACCAGAACTACTTATATCTTCGATCGAGTGGGAGCTAGTGAGCAAACAAGCTCCAGCAATGAACCAAGATGTTATGCTTGGTGAAACGCTTACTGACGCTGAACAACTGCAAAACGCGATCGTCGCTGGCGAAACAGTGCTAGTGACGACTGTGCAGGGCCTAGTGCAATCGGAGGGAAGTATCCGTGATGCGACTGCACAGGTGAATCTCTTTGCCGATACAATTGCGCAGCACAGCAATTTGAACGTTACGGTATTGAGTCAGCCTATGGAAGTACGCTCAGATATTAACGTGGCAACCACTATAGACGGGTCTGGCGCGCGTGGAGAGTTCACTATTGAGATCCGTGAGGAGCTAGTCAATGCAGATTAAGCTACCTTTTGAAAAAGGGGATTTCAAACTATTAAGAACGGCGCTTATAGTTTTAGTCGTGTGTATCTCGATTTCCACAGCTTTGTTTTTTGGTGTCAATCAAATCAATGACTCTGCAAGTTCGGCGCTAAATTCTGCGCGTTCTCAATACGAACAAGTGTCGGCTTCTGTCCAACTGATTTCCGAAGAAGAAGCGACCATCATTCGCTATATCGATCGTTATCTTAGGTTTGTAGAGAACGGTTATGTTGAAGACGAAGATCGGTTAGCTCTTATTGAGGATATATCGCGAATTCGCGATACGCACAATTTATTTCCCGTGAGTATCGATATAGGCGAACAGGTTCATTATTCGCTAGTCTATGATCCAATGGACCTTAATCCTGGTGAACCGGTAGATCTCGATTATTCAGATATCGAGCTTAACTTTTCTCTTTTGCACGAGGAGGATCTTACTCGCCTTGTCAGTTCTCTCCTAGATATAGAGGGGTTGCTTCTGCCAACTCACTGTCAAATGATGCATGACAATATCAATGAAGCAAATTTCACATCGTTTTTTGAACATTTGTCATCCAGTTGCAGTTTTTATTGGTATACCTTCAACTTGAATCCACCGGAGCCAGTCTATGACGAGTATTGATGTGCGAGTCATTTTGGCTGGGACAATCCTATGTTGTGCGACCTACAGCACGGCTTTTGCACAGGAATTCGGCAAAGTGTTCAGTACGCCTCAAGAACGAGCATTTCTGGATAGACAGCGAGAAGAGATGTTGCAAGAGTTGGATGAGCAAGAACGACTTGCCGTGCTCTCACAACCCGTAGAAGCGCAAGGCGAATTGGAGTTAGCCCCAAGATTAGTACATATGGGGGGGGTCGTTCGTAAGCCGGATGGTAACCATACGGTATGGCTAAACGGTGTTGCCGTTGGCAGTCAGGATTTGCCATCCAATGTATCCTTAGTTTTCGAGCAAGGGATGGGGATGTTAAGAATTAATACGGCTGACGGAGTTCATACCGTCAGGCCCGGTCAAACGCTAGATGCCGATACTGGCGGGGTTCGTGAAGATTACGAACTTACTGATGCAGAGATCGAGACTGTTCGTGCCGCTGTAGCGCTGCGAGACGCACAAGCAGATGAAAGACGGAGTAATAGTCGCGCTAGCACAAATAATGCATCCACCAATGCTGCTACATCCATAGGTGAAACCGACGAGCAGGTCAACGATGCTGCTGAGATGATCAATAATGTAGTCGAGATATTGCAATTGATGCAAGAGGCGCGGGATGTTGAAGGGGCTTTGCAATGAGGGGTAGCAGTATCAAAAAGCAGAAAGGGGCGGCGCTTATCCTTTTCTTCACAACTATTGTGATTGCTGCCACTACGATAGTGTTGAGCGCGTTTAATAATCGCAGCCCCGAAGTGCAAGATCGCATTAACAAGCAAATAGAAATGGCGAAGATAAAGGAGCAGTTGCTTGGTTATGCCTTAAATTTTGCAGATTATAATGCTAGTGATGATGGCCCTGGTCGTTTGCCGTGTCCCGATACTAACAATGATGGCGCCGCAAACTGTTCTCCTCTTAGAACACTAGGCCGTTTGCCAGAATCGTTGGTGACACCGTCTAGTGGCCCGATCTATTTGAGCGATCGTTACGCAGGAGTCGACCAACAATTTTGGTATGCGGTGGCACCGAGATTTAGATCGAATAGTGCCACTTTGAACAGCACTGACAACGTGCCGGCAAATTTATTGAGTCTAGATGGGGCGACAGCAGAATATGCTGCCCTTATCATCGCTCCTGGCGCGGCGCTTGATAGTCAGAGCCGCAGCGCTGGAGTCCAATTTGCATCTTATCTTGAATCCGCAAGCTCCTTTACAGCGACGACATTCACTACTGAAGACGCTACAGATTCGAGCTTATTCAATGATAGCATTATCGGCATCACCGGTGATGAGGTGATGACGTTTGCAACCCTACGAGCCATGCTTGAGTTTAAGCGATTAATGTTGGCGCGCTTACCGTTTATTGCCAATACTCTGCCGGCAAATCTGACTGTTTTTCAGACCTTACTTGTTACTTTAGGGGCGTCTAATTGGTTTGTCAGCGATGATTGGATGGGGGCTATAGATTCCTATACTGCCGTTAGTGCTACCGTCGCGGATCTTAAATTTCAAAATTGCAATATTGTCTACACCATTGATTTCGTTGCGGACACCGTGACTAGGGCGCCTCTATCATGTTGAAACATTCTCATAAACTCTTTTCTCGCCAGTCGCTTAAGAACCAAAAGGGATTTAGCCTCATCGAGATGGCAGTTGTTATGTTAATTCTAGGGTTGCTCCTAAGCGGGCTATTCGTGGCAATAGGGGACTCCTCGTCTAATCGTCGGCAAAGTGAGGCAAGAAACCAAATCGAAGGCATTATTGAAGCACTATACGGTTTTGCGCAATTAGAGGGGCGGCTTCCTTGTCCTGCAACAGTGGCAAGCGTTGGGGCGGAAGCGCCAGTGAACGGTGTGAATTGCACCTCGCCTCATGGATTCGTTCCCGCGGTGACTCTAGGCTTACAAGGTGCGACTGATCAGAATAATTTACTGATGGACCCGTGGGGCAATCCCTATCGGTATTCCGTGTTTGGAAACAACTATGCAAGCGCGGCCAGTGTTGATGGCATCTTTGCTTCTGGCGCCGTCAACACAGGTTTATGCGTTGCTGGGGCTGTTTCCTGCGGCGCGCCGATTCTGACTTCGACTGCTCCAGCAGTAGTGTTCTCAATGGGAGCCGATTACGCACTTTCTAGCTCGGCTTTGCAGAACGAGAATGCAAACGGTGTTGTTACTGGGTATCGGATGCCGGGAGATAATAATTTTGTCGTGGCGGATTATGCTGAAGAAGGAGCGAACGCATTCGATGACGTTCTCATTTGGATTTCACCAAATACCTTATTTAGTCGCATGATTGCCGCTGGCCAACTTCCCTAAATTAAGAGCCAAGCATGCCTACGCAGTCAATCAACGGAGTTAGAGTGTTAATTGTCGACGATGACCCCGCCTTGCGTGGTGCATTGAACGGTGTGTTAGACATGAACGGCTTGGAAGTGCTTGAGGCGGATTCTCGCAAATCAGCATTAGCACTTTTAGAGGAAGAAACCGATATTGCGGTGATCATCCTTGACCTTGGAATGCCTCCAGCAGTTCACAGCACTGAAGAAGGTTTGGCGGTTATTAAAGCGTTAAGCGCGAAAATGTACCCTGCAAAAATTATTGTCCTCACTGGGCAAGATCACGAGCAATCTGCTTTCGAGGCAATACGTGAGGGTGCCTTCGATTTTCTCTCTAAACCCGCAAGCATCGAAGATATCCTACAGTCAGTGAAGCGTGCAGTGTTGTTCTATCGTAAAGAACAAGCTTTAGCCGAAGAGGGCACAACCCGATTGCAGTTTAACGCAAAAGTATCCGATGGTTTGAAGGCCGTGCGCGAAGAAGCGGAAGAAAAACTTGTGCGGCAAGTGTTAAAAGACACCGGCTTTAATATCTATGCCAGTGCTGCTCGCTTAGGGTTAAAAAGAGAAAGCCTGTATTATTTTCTGAAAAAATTTGAGATCAAACGTGACGACAGTTGATCTTTATCCGTATTTAATTTTAGTGGGTGCCACTATTATTGCGGCGACTGGGTGGCTGCTCTACCGTGCCCGGGCGCAAACTAAGAATGGTCAGGAACTCGTGCGCCTGAACGAAGAACTACAGTTTGATCTTCCTAATTTTCTAAAACAATGTTGGCCTGCATTAGAAGCTGGTGGTTTCGAGGGCTTAAGTTGGCGACTGCAATGGTTTGGAGTGTCGATCTCCGGTGAACAAGGGCGCGTCACCGATGGTGTGCTTTATCAACACTTTGAGGTGCAAGAAATTAATCTCGATATTCGTCTCTACCATAGCAAGCGAGGGTGGGAGCAACGATATTTTAGTCAAGTCATGGCAGACAATTTTTTCTTACTCGTACGCATGGATATTTGGATCAAGCTAGGCACCATCCGTGGCACTTTTGACCAAACGGCTAAGATGACGGTGTTTCTGCAGCACGATATGAAAAACCTTATGCAACTAGTAAGTCTCGCCGCCGGTCAGCTTGAGAATCAAGTGCCAGGGCAGGAAAAAAAGTTACTCCTTTCTTTGGAGAAATCGATTCCCAGTATACGCGACAGAGCTCAACATATGCTCAATGCCTTGCTCAACGCGCAAGCTAAGGGCAAAACCCTCTCGATTGATGTTGTAGCGATGCTAAAAGAGACGGCCTCTATGTTAGAACTGCCTATTGAGGTTACTGGAGAGGCGATGGCGACCGTATCGGATGAGGCGCTGCATAGTATTTTTGAGAACTTATTAGGCAACTATGCTTCATTGCGTTCTCGCAATGCTGACAAAACACAGAACTTACAAATAGAGGTTCGTGAGAGCTCTGAATCGATCATTGTGGAAATGGAGGACCGCAACGGTGATCCTTTCTTATACCCAGAACGCCTGTTTGAGCCATTTTGGAGTGAGCGCGGACAGGGGCGCGGTATTGGTCTGTATCAATCTCGTCAACTAGCGCTAGCCGAAGGCGGAAACCTCGATGCCATTGCTAGTCCAGACAAGCCTTTGCGATTTGTTTTGACCCTTCCTCGTGAATTGTGACACAGGTCTCGTTTTTTGGGGAAAATTCTTATAAATCAAGTGGGTGTAGAAAAAACCTACATATTGTCTAAGAGGTGAGCAAGTCATATTATAGCCATGTACAAAAAAGCACCGCACTGGGCGTAGGCTTTTTTAGAGTTTAATTATTGGAGTTCATTATGAACAAGAAGCAACAGTCAGGTTTTACATTGATCGAGATCGCCATCGTATTGGTAATCGTTGGTCTTCTATTGGGTGGCGTTCTACAAGGCCAGCAATTGATCGAAAACTCGCGTGTCCGTGCCGCAGTGAACGATTTTAACGGCGTACCAGCCGCAGCATTCTCTTATATGGACAGATACCGTCGTTTCCCTGGTGATGATGGTGACGTAAACGCATTGAAAGCGCGTGGCGGTGCTTGGGCTAATGTGACTGTTGGTGGTAACAATAACGGTACTCTAGCAGGTGGCTTGAACAATACATTTAACCCTACTGCTGAATTGTTGGGTTTTTGGCAACATTTGCGTGCCTCTGGCTTTATTGCAGGTGACCCAGCAACAATAGGAGCCGCTGCGTCGCCGCAGAATCCATTTGGCGGTTTGATCGGTGTTAACTCTTCGTTGATACAAGGGATGCCTGCCGGTGTGAACAAGTTGTGCATGAACAACGTAGGTGGTGCAGCGGCACTAGCACTTGATGGCCGTTTAGATGATGGCGATCCAGATACTGGTAACTTCCGTGCGAATGTAGGTGCTAACCCAACTGCTGGTTCTGTAGGGGGTGTTTATAATGTAGACACGGCTTACACAGTATGTAACCGCATGTAATCCCCCTAGCAATAGGAACAAAAAGCCCCGCTTGCGGGGCTTTTTTTATGCTTGAAATAAGAAACTTACTAGGAATACAGGGTGGATATAGACTATTATCCGCAGCGGTTAGAATGTTTACACCTTGCGGGTGTAGTTCAATGGTAGAACGAGAGCTTCCCAAGCTTTAGACGTGGGTCCGATTCCCATCACCCGCTCCACTTTCCCATTTGGCTTATTGCGCTGTTGTTAGTTTTTCAAACAAAGTGAAATAGCTAGGGAAGGTCTTGGCTGTGCAGCCAGGGTCATTGATAGTGATAGGGCTGTCTCCAAACGCTGCTAGCGAGAAACACATGGCCATGCGATGGTCATCATAGGTATCGATGGCGGCAGCTTGTATGCGCTGCGGTGGCTCGATCACAATGTAATCTTCGCCTTCCTCTACAATCGCCCCTAGTTTACGTAACTCCGTGCTCATGGCACTGAGGCGATCCGTTTCTTTGACGCGCCAATTATAGATGTTGCGAATTGCTGTTGGCCCTTGCGCAAAGAGCGCTGTAGTGGCAATGGTCATCGCGGCATCGGGGATGTGGTTCAAATCGACATCAACCCCTTTTAAGGTGCCACGAGTGACTTCTATCCAGGTGTCTCCCCATTGCACTTTGGCGCCCATTTGCTCTAGCACTTCCGCGAAACGGGCATCGCCTTGTACGCTGGCCTTGCCACTGCCATAGACGCGCACCGTGCCACCGGCGATAGCGGCAGCGGCTAGAAAATAAGACGCTGAAGAGGCATCACCTTCAACCATGATCTCACCGGGCGTTTCATAGCGTTGGCCGGCACGAATAATAAAGCGTTGGTAGTCATGGTTCTCGACTGTCACGCCAAAGCGCGCCATGACATCCAGTGTAATGAGGATATAGGGTTTTGAGACTAAGTCGCCGTCGACAATGATTTCAAGGTCTGAGCGACAAAACGGCGCGGCCATCAACATTGCGGTTAGAAACTGGCTAGAGATATTGCCTTTGATATGTACTGTGCCGCCGTTAAGCCCTGCGGCATTGATTGTCAGTGGTGGGTAGCCTTCATTTCCTAGATAGTCGATATCAGCTCCACAGGCGCGTAAACAGTCCACAAGATCGCCGATAGGGCGTTCCGCCATTCTAGGTTCGCCAGTAAGAGAAAACTGGCCTTGACCCGCGCAAAGCATGGCGCAAAGTGGTCGCATCGCGGTGCCAGCATTACCAAGAAAGAGTGTTAGAGCCTCTGGATGGTCGAGCGTGCCCGCGCGGCCCGTTACAACACATTCTGTGCGAGCAGCATTGAGCTGGATGTCAACGCCCAATTGTTGCAATGCCTTGAGCATATGCCTGACGTCGTCGCTATCGAGCAGGTTGCGGATGCGCGTCTGCCCGCTTGCCACGGCGGCAAGCAGTAAAATGCGATTTGAAAGGCTTTTGGATCCAGGCAGGGTTACTTCCCCTGCAATTGATCGCAGGGGAGGTAATATTAAGCTGTCCATATTGATTTAGATCCTATTACAGTGTCTTACGAGCTTTATCAATGCGTTGCGCGCAGCTTTTGCGCGTAGCCGACTCTAGTGGGCCAAGGCATAGCATTTGTATTTCTAGCTCACTGACTTGTTGCGCTGGGCTTTTACTGTCGCGGCTGCCGAAACTATTTTTTAGTTGCTTGAGTTGCACTTGCATGCGTAACGCCTTGTCGGTACTTGGCGTGTCGATCTCGGCAAGAATTTCAGCGCTTATGCAAAGCTCACGCGCTTTCTCTTCGTTGTCTTTGGCTTGGCGTTTAAGTAGCGCTTTATCGACACCACGGTAGAGTGCTTGGAAGCGTTGCTCTAGAGCCTGTTCTTGTTTGAGATCAGAGACTTTGCCTAAGGCCTGCCATTGTTCACTTAGGTAGTCAGCATCAGAGGAAACCACTTTACCCGCAAACACTTCGTTCTCAAGTGACTCAAGAAAATCTGCTTTGCTTTTTACTTGGCCAATCAATTGTAAGCTCTTCTTATCAGGCGCTGCCTTCAGCTTGCTCTCGTATTGACGTTGTAATTTATTAAACTGTTCTTGCAGCGCACGTTTCTCGTGTTTGAGGTCAGCGCTTAGGTGTTCGTAAAATGCAGCTTCTAAGGCTTTGAATTCGCCGCGCGAGTGCACAAGCTCTTCAGTGCTTGAGCGCAGAAGATCCGCAATTTTACTTAATACACCTTTAACGGCGGCAACGGCAGGTGAACTGCTACGCGGTGCGCCGCGCTCAGATTTGGCCGGTGCATCATTCTTGCGCTTGTTGAACAATTTATCGCAAGCGGCTCGGAACGCATTCCAATGATTGCGATCATCCTTAAAGGGAGAGGGGCCAATCGTTTTCCATTCAGCCTGCAAGCGTTTCGCTTCGCTCAAGGCTTCTGGAACGTTCTCTAATTGATCGAGTTTTTCCGCTTGAGCAATTAAATCTAGTTTGCGCGCGGCATTGTTTTGTAACACTTTGCGCTTAAATTGGCGGATGTCGCTCAATACTGTATTAAAACGTTTTTGCAGTTTTTTGATCTTAGCTTGCTCAACGGGGGCGTAAAGCTTCCAGTCTGCAATAGCCTTGTTCTCAATTTTATTGAGATTGCTGATATTGACGGTGTCTTCCTGCAGTGTAGGGACTAGCTCTTCTAAGGCTTCACAAATTTTATTGCGCTCGGCAAGATTGCTTTGCAGTTTTGCCTTGCGTTCTTTGAAGTATTCTTTGCAAGGTTCGAAAGCTTTGCGCGCGGCTTCGTTAAACTGCGCCCACAGGCTGTCATTGAGAACGGAATGGCCAAGGCTTTTCCATTCCTCTTGCAAGGCCTTAATGCGCTTTGCTTTGTCACCCGCGTGCATTTTGCTTTCGATCAATGCCTGCATTTGTGCAATTAATTCTTTTTTCTTTTCGGCTGCCGCAAAGTTTTTCCAATCGATCAGTTCGCTTATGCGTGGCTTATAGGGAACCAACAAATCATGTAGCGTTTTTTTCAATGATTCATCGGCATTTTTAATGGCGCCTTGTACTTTATCCCATAAACGTTGGGCTTCGTTTACTTGGCCTTGCTCGATGTGTTGTTCCATCGCTGCAATATTGGCCAGTGAATCGCTATGCAGTTTGTCCAAGTACAGACGGTTGCGCTCTTTTAGGCCTGTTAATAATTTTTCCATTTCTAAGCACTGCGCAAACAGTTCGCTAGGGGGAAGTGTTTCTGGCCATGCTTGCTTGTGGAATAGTTTTTCAAAGCGCGAGCTAAATTTTTGGATGCCGGCAGTATTCTTTGCTGTCAATTTTTTTAAAGCAACGAAAGCGTCGTTAAGATCGTCTTGTTTTGCTTCTAAGGCATTAAACGCACGGATGGCTTGTGAGAGCTCTTCTATCAGTGTTTTAGCCTGGGCAAGTAAGGCATCTGCCTCATCGGCACTTGCTTGATTTTCGGCACGTAAAGCCTTTAAAGAATGTTGTTGCATCTCAAGCTGCGTGATTTGTTCTGCATTAACTGGTGCTGTTAACGCCGACAATGCTGATTGTGATGCCTTGCATGCTGCGGCGAGGTCTTCAAAGTGTTTAGCTTGAAGTGCTTTGGCTTGTTCCTCTTGTGCATGAGCGAGTAACTTTTCTTCAAGGTTTTTGCTGGCATCGGCAAAACGTTGCTGCAAGGCCGGATCAGCTACCGCTTGCACATCTTCGAATTGGCTCGCTTTGTATTCAAACTGTGCCTGGCTTAGCGCACCAATCACTTTGTGAGCCAAAGATTCTATGTCTTCACAGATTTTCAGTGCTAGGGCTTTATCAGCCGCTAGTTTTGCTTCTTTATTGTGGATCGCTTGCAGCTTTTCTTTGCAGACCTTTAGAACGGTTTTGTCTTTTTGCCGCACAAGTGTACTGAGCTGTTCTAATTGCTCGGGTGATTCAATTTGCACCGCTGCGGCATGACGAACGACATGGTTATTAGAGTGTGCCGCAATTTCCAGCAAGGTGTCAGCTGCAAGGTCAAACTTGTCTTGTAGGCGCTTCAAACTCGCTAAACCTACTTCATCACAGCTGCAGTCGTGTACGACTGCCAGTAACATTTGTCGTTCGTCCATGGCTTCCATCAAGGAAATTCTGGCTGGGACGTCTAAATCGCTTGGCGCAGCACCTGAAACGATGCGGCAATATTGCATAAGTGCCCCATTGCGTATCTCTTCGTTGTCGTCTTTTTGCAAACGATCAAGTACATCGGTAGTGCGGACATGGGTGATGGCAGCGAGCCTAACGGCTTGATCTGTATCGTTTTGTGCCATGTCAGCGAGTATTTTGCTCGCCTCACTTGCCTCGGCCTCATGAGGGTCGAGTGCCTGATTCAGTTCAGTTACAGCTTCAAGGCGGACACTGGGATCTTTATGTTGCCATTTTTTACTTTGTAGAAACGTCTGAAAAATCATTGTGGTGCTGTTCTCTAGGGTGCTTGTGACAGATGTACCGCGAGTTAAGCGGATGAGTACTGTGTTTGCTTTGAGCCTTGGCCCCTGGCCGACAGAAGAGCCGCCATTCTAACAGATGTTTTTTCGGTCCCGATAGCAATCAGAGTGTTTATCGTCTTGTATTGCTTTCACAGTGCCAAAAGCGCCCAGAGTGCTATACTCGCAGGGCTCAGTTTCATCTTTAACCCTCCTAATGTAGTCGATTATTTCACTTATGCTTCCTGATGAAGTCAAAAAGACCATACAAAACGCCTATCGGCAGATTCTAGAGAGCAAATCCCTCACGCCGAGATATGGGCAACGCCTGATGATTGCAGAGATTGCCAAGAGTTTAGGGGAAATAGAAGCCCTAAGTTTAACGGGTGGCGATGAAGAGGGGGCAGAGCACAACGACGGGCCAATCTGCGTAATCGAAGCCGGAACCGGTACGGGTAAAACCATGGCCTATGTTCTAGGAACCTTGCCAGTGGCGCAACACTTGAAAAAAACAGTGGTGCTTGCAACTGCCACTGTGGCCCTGCAGGAGCAGGTAACCTTAAAAGACCTGCCAGACATCAAACGTCATAGTGACTTAGAGTTTAGCTTCACGCTTGCCAAGGGGCGTGGGCGGTATTTGTGTTTGTCTAAACTCGACATGTTGCTGCGAGGCAATGACAGTCTCAATGCGATGGCAGACCTTTATGGTGATGTGATCAACCCTCCTAACGCTCATTCGTTGGCGCTTTATGAGCAAATGTTTCGGAAAATCAATTCCGGTGATTGGCATGGAGATAGAGATGACTGGGATAGCTTGCTGACCGAGCAGGAGTGGCAACCTGTCACTGTTGATAATGGCCAGTGTGTTGGGCAGAAGTGTTCTAATTTCAGCAATTGTTGTTTCTATCAAGCCCGCGAAGAGGTGCAAAAAGCAGACTGTGTCGTGGCTAACCATGACTTGGTGTTGGCTGATCTAGCACTTGGTGGTGGCGTGATCCTGCCAGCCCCTGAAGACACCATTTATATCTTTGATGAAGCCCATCACTTGCCATTGAAGAGCAATAATCATTTTTCCAGTTTTACCCGGCTCAAAGCGAGCCTTACTGCGCTAGACCAATGGCGAAAAACACTTGGTAAATTGGGCAGTGACACGGTGTTAGAGGAGACTCGGGCACTTAAGCGCAATCTATCAGTCTTTGACGAATGCATCGACATGGCTGAGTTGCGCCTGAATGAGATATGGCCCCTTTGCGAGCAAATTATCGATCAGACTGAACCCGAATACGGCAGAGAGCAGGCGTTGCAGCACGCATTTGCCCTTGGGGTGGTGCCGGAGCCACTGCGGCAGATCGCCGATGCACTCAATGCGCAATACACGCGCATGGAGAGCCTTCTACAAGAGGTGAGCGATGAGCTTAAAAGCAATCTTGAAGAGGCCCGCTCACTGGAGTCCCGACAGCGGGCAGAGTTTTGGTATCCGCAGATTGGTAATATGCATGCGCGGGCAGGTGGTGCGCAGAAGTTGTGGCAAAACTTTGCAAGACAAGACCCTAAAGGCCAGGCCCCTTGGGCGCGGTGGATGAGTTTAAATGAGCAGGGCGGTAGCCCCGATATCAGTTTGTCATGCAGCCCCGTGCTCGCCGCAAGCACTCTACAAGAGAATCTATGGCGTCTGTGTGCTGGGGCTGTACTTACCTCTGCGACTTTATCTGCATTAGGTCAATTTGATGTGTTGAAAATGCGTGCGGGCCTTCCTGAGCGCACAGTTTACCACCGCATAGCGAGCCCTTTTGATTACGCCAATGCAGCAAAATTTATTGTTCCTAAACTGCCCTGTGATCCAAGTAAGAGCGCCGAGCATACCGAAGCGATTATCGACATTCTCCCAAAGGTGTTGAATAAAAACGAGGGCGCGTTGATGCTATTTAGCTCGCGGCGCCAGATGCAGGATGTATTAGACGGTTTAGACAGAGAGTGGCGAGAGATCATCTTGTGTCAGGATGATTATCAAAAAGCGCAGTTGTTAAAGTTTCACAAACAGCGCATCGATCGAGGTGATCCGAGTATTATCTTTGGCCTTGCCAGCTTTGCCGAAGGCGTCGATTTGCCGGGCAAATATTGCGAGCATGTGTTGATCGCGAAGATTCCCTTTGCCGTGCCCAATGACCCAATCGAGGCAACACTGGCACAGTGGATAGAAACCCAAGGGGGTAATCCCTTCATGACGCTGTCAGTGCCTGAGGCCGCTTTCAAATTAGTGCAAGCGGCCGGGCGTTTACTGCGTAATGAAAAGGATACGGGGCGAATAACCCTCTTTGACGAGCGCATTGTCAGCAAGTTTTACGGGGCATCGATCATGGCATCGCTGCCGCCGTATACTCGCGAGATTTTTCCAACCGAGCTTAGTGCGAGCGTCGCCCGTAAGTAATGCCATTTTTTTTGTCGATGCTATAACCGATAGCACAGCCAACGACAACACCAATGGCCATCGCCATCAGAGCATTGCCGGCCAGCGCGCCTAGCCCAAGGCCTATAAAAAATCCGCCTGTCGCTGCCATTGGTAGAAAACTGGTCGCCTTCACTTTTTTAGATTTTTTAGACATAAACTCTCCTCTTACACAGAGCTAATTGCTCATAGGTGTTGCGTTTACTTGGCGTACATCGAAGATAAGTGTGCTTGTGGTGGGCGTTGGCGCAGTAGTATCTCCACGCAGTACGGCACCTTGATCGATGCGATCGACAATCTCCATGCCCTCGACGATCTCGCCAATCACAGTCGTTTTGCCAGCCAACCACGGGGCGTCGACAAGCAAAAAGAAAAATTCGGCTTGGTTCATATTAGGCCCAGCACTGGCCATTGCAACACTACCGCGAATCGGGGGCCTTGGAATGAGGCGGTCGTTATAGCGGTAGCCCTGACTCTCATAGGCTTGGCGCAAGCTCATGCTCTGTAAGGCGCTATGAATCTCGAATTGGCGCACATCGACATCGGTTGCGCTATCGATGTTCAGGCGTTCGTATAAAGGCGCCAGAATCTGTTCTTCAAAGTCTTCGCGAGATTGCAGGTTTAGCCAGTCGTTCAGCTTACCGGTTTCATCAAACACTTTACTGTCATTGAGCCCAAGCGAGCGGGCATTGATCTCATCGTCGACAAAGTATTCGGGCCGTGGTGCGAATTCATTCACTGGGGCGCCGGCTTGGACTAGGTAGTTGCGCAGAATGCGGTTAAAGCCTTTGCCGTCATAGTAATGGGGCATGACTTCTTGATTGCTTGCTGCATCGAACAGGGTGACTTGTGCTTGTGCTAAGGCAATGAAATTGGCGACATTGCGGGGGGCGGACTCTGGAAAAAGTTCTATATAAATATCACCGCGGGAGGTGCGCATCAGGATGAGGGGATGTGATGGGTCATCCATGTTTTGTGTAGCGGTGTTCACATCAGCGTGGGCGAAAAGGCCGGTGCATAGTGTGATGAGGAACAGGCTATAGGTTAGCATTCGAGACATAAGGCGTTTGGTTTCTCTGTTGGTGTTTCTTTACAGGATTGTAGGGGGGTTGTTGTGGGGAATGCAATTAAAGTTGGTATCTGGGTTGTGTCTAGACTTGAAAAGTAGTTGGTGGCTTTGGTGACGATGAGAGCCTTGCCCCTTGCCGCATTCAGGGACCGTCGTAAACTCATTCTTGGGGTTTTTTGCCGATGTGAGCCAAGCTTGGGCGCATTCTGGGATCTGTCTCTTATACACATCTCCGAGCCCACGAGACCTCT
>OJGU01000043.1_pt1 | contig 95237 bp, 88 predicted proteins | sample 1594741 | NCBI WGS metagenome assembly OJGU01 (sample SAMN05416841, study PRJEB24817) | seawater metagenome | isolation source: Sea water | place: Canada:Atlantic | collected 2013-07 | reverse complement strand
CTACACTAGATCGCTCGTCGGCAGCGTCAGATGTGTATAAGAGACAGATCTTTAATTTACTATGCAAACATAGTAAATTTTAATCGAATATTCTTAATATTAAGGTATTCAAATCATAAAAAATATTAAACGTAACCAATAATCAACCAATAAAATTTTATCAGCGTAAAATCTTTAATTTTACCAAGAATAAAAAACATATAAAATGAAACATTTATTTATCCTACTTATAACCGAACTTTGTTTATTCAACCTATTAGCTCAACAAAAAATTACTTATCCTGAAACCAAAACTGATGAAGTTGAAGAAGATTATTTTGGCACGCTGGTAAAAGACCCTTACAGATGGCTGGAAGATGATAATAGTGAAGAAACAATGAGCTGGGTAAAACTACAAAATAAAACTACTGAAATATATTTGTCTGAAATATCTTACCGAAAATATATTTACAAACAGCTGACTAACTTATGGGATTATGAAACCAAAGGTATCCCCAACCATTACGAGAACTTCTCTATTTTTACCAAAAACGATGGTAAGCAAAACCATAGTGTATATTATATTTTAAAAACTGAGTCTGATGTTGAAGAAGTGTTACTCAATCCCAATACGCTATCAGAAGACGGCTCTGTGGCAGTTAAATTCACTAGTGTTTCTAAAGACGAAAAATATTTAGCTTATGGCATTTCTGAGTCGGGTTCAGATTGGACAGCAATTAGAGTGATGGAAATTGCGACAAAAAAATTGCTTAGCGACCATATTCAATGGGTAAAATTTTCGGGAGTTTCTTGGCATAAAAACGGTTTTTATTACAGCGGTTATGCTCCGCCAAAATCAGGGGAAGAATTGGCTGCCAAAAATGAATTTCATAAAGTATATTACCATGAATTAGGTACTGAACAAAAAAAAGATAAAATTATTTTTGAAAGTAAAGCAAATCCTACCCGAAACTTTGGAGCTAGAGTTTCCGAAGATGAAAAATTTTTAATTGTTAGTGCTTCCGAAGGGACAAGTGGCAATATTATTTATGTTAAAAACCTTGAAGAACCAACAAGTAACTTTATTCCGTTTATCGAGAATTTTGATAACGAAACAAGCTTTATTGGCAATGAAGAAGAAAAACTATTTTTTATTACCAATTACAATGCTCCCAACAAAAAAATTGTATTTGCCACTATAGAACAATCCTCACCGGAACAGTGGGAAGAACTTATTCCTGAAAAAGAATATGTTATTGAAAATGTTAGCATTGCAGGTGATAAACTATTTGTAAATTATCTTAAAGATGTTCAATCGAAAATAGAAGTATATTCTTTTGACGGTGAATTATTAAAAGAGTTGAAGTTGCCGGGAATTGGTATTGCAGGAAGAGTAAGCAGAAAGAGAACTCAACCTACTGCCTACTTTACTTTTAGCAGTTACATTTCCCCTACAAAAATCTATCAAGTAAATTTAGATGAAGTACAAACAGATCTCTATTTTGAACCTAAAGTAGCTTTTAAAACTGAAGAATATGTTACCAAACAAGTGTTTTATGAAAGTAAAGACGGAACAAAAATCCCCATGTTTATTTCACATAAAAAAGATATTGAATTAAATGGTAAAAACCCTTGTATGCTTTATGCTTATGGGGGGTTTAACATTAGTGTAAAACCAACTTTTGATGTAAGTAAAGCCGTATTTATGCAAAACGGAGGCATTTATGCTGTTGCCAATATTAGAGGTGGTAGCGAGTATGGCGAAGAATGGCACAAAGCAGGTATGCTAGAAAATAAACAAAATGTTTTTGATGATTTTATTGCTGCCGCCAACTTTTTAAAGAATAAAGAATATACCTCAACAGAAAAACTAGCCATACACGGACGTTCCAATGGCGGATTGCTCATTGGTGCTGTAATGACTCAACAACCTGATATTGCAAAAGTAGCTATTCCTATGGTTGGTGTGTTGGATATGCTGCGTTACCACGAATTTACTATCGGTTGGGCATGGGCGGTAGAATATGGTAGCAGTAAAGATGAAGAACAATTTCACTATTTGTACAAATACTCACCATTACACAACCTTAAAAAAGCGGAATATCCGGCTACTATGATTATTACTGGCGACCATGATGACAGGGTGGTTCCTGCTCATTCTTTTAAGTTTGGTGCTACTCTTCAACAGGCAAATACAGGAAAAAACCCAACACTTATTCGAATTGATACCCAAGGCGGACACGGAGCAGGAAAATCTAAAGCTAAATTAATACAAGAATGGACAGATATCTGGACCTTTACTTTTTATAATTTAGATATGAAGCCTATTAATTTTAAGTAGTTCGAGAAGCATTCAATTAGCAGTACATTCCCTCTAATGTCATTTCGAGCAATATTTTTCGATTGCTATAGCAAACAGAAAAATGCAGTCGAGAAATCTTCTTACTTTGAATCCAATATACACAATTAAGAATCCAAATTCTACGAAAATAGATTTAGCTTCACTGAACTTACGCTAATCTAGCTTTATTTCAAGCAATGTCGCTCGCTACATTCATTCCACATCACAACTTAAAACTTTTCAGAACTATTAACAACCTAAACGCTTAAACTAGCTCAACACCTCAACTATTTATCTAACTATTGCTTACTTTTGCAGAAATTTTTAACCCAATTTACCATGGCAAGATATTTTGTTGAACTCGCTTACAAAGGCACCAACTATCATGGTTGGCAAGTTCAGCAAAATGCCCACAGTGTACAAGAAGAAATAAACAAAGCACTAAGTACATTATTGCAAGAAGAAATTATGATTACTGGAGCAGGAAGAACAGATACAGGCGTACATGCAGAGCAACTTTTTGCTCATTTTGATAGCGACAAACCTATTGATACTGCTCAACTACTTTTTAAGCTGAACAGCTTTTTACCAACAGACATTGCTTGTAAGCAAATTTTTGAGGTGAAAGAAGATGATCATGCTCGATTTAGTGCTACCTACCGAACTTACGAGTACCGAATTACAACCACTAAAAATCCTTTTACAACCGAATTGGCTCATTATTTCCCTTATAAGTTGGATGTTGAAAAAATGAATGAGGCAGCCGAATTGCTTATTCAGGAAACCGATTTTTCTTGTTTCAGCAAAAGTAAAACCGATACGTTTACCAATATATGCCATATTACTGAGGCGTATTGGAAAAGCCATAGCGAACAACTTATATTTACCATAACTGCCAACAGGTTTTTAAGAAATATGGTGCGAGCAATTGTAGGAACACTGCTAGATGTTGGTCAGCAAAAAATTAAAGTGGAAGAACTAACTCAAATCATTGCTTCAAAAAACAGAAGTAATGCCGGAAAATCTGTTCCCGCCCACGGCTTATTTTTAACTAAAATTGGATATCCGTTTTTGAAAGAAGTTAAAGGTTAATCGTTAATTGTTAATCGGATAACAAGGAACTATTAACCAATAACTATTAACCAATAACAAATAACTATTAACTAATAAAACCATGGAAAGCGTATCAGGAAAGGCATTTGATTTCAAACTTTTTAATCGGGTAATGCGATATGTTGCTCCTTATAAGGGCATGTTTTACCTTACTGCTTTTTTGAGTATTGTATTGGCTGTAGTTTCTGTTGCTCGTCCATTATTAATACAGGTTGCTGTAAATAAAAACATTGAAACCAAAGATGAGTTAGGCTTATTCCATATTACCATGTGGTTAATTGGTATCTTAATTTTAGAAACCATTTTGCAATATGTATTTACTTATTATGGCAATTTGGTTGGTCAGAACATTATTAAAGACATTAGAAATGAAGTTTTTAAACATGTTGTTAATTTTAAATCCAAGTATTTCGATCAAACCCCGATAGGTAGATTAGTAACCCGTACAGTTTCTGATATTGAAACCGTTGCCGAAATGTTTTCTGCAGGAATTTTAGTAATTCTTGGCGATTTACTTAAAATCATTTCTGCTGTTATTTGTATGTTCTATATCAATTGGGATTTAGCACTTATTACGCTTGTTCCCATTCCTATTTTACTAATTGGAACCAACATGTTTAAACGTGCCATTAAAGATGCTTTTCAGGAAGTGAGAAACCAAGTTTCTATATTAAACACCTTTGTGCAGGAGCATATTACAGGCATGTCTATTGTGCAAATTTTTAACCGAGAAAAAATTGAAAGCGAGCTTTTTGCCGACATCAATAAAAAACATCGAAATGCACACATTAAAAGTGTTTGGGCGTATTCCATTTTCTTTCCGTTGGTAGAGATTTTATCTGCTCTTTCTGTTGCATTATTGGTGTGGTATGGTTTTAAAGAGGTTTCTTTAGAAGTTGCCGAACCGGGAGAAATTTTCGCCTTTACTTTTTTTATTTATATGTTGTACCGCCCTATTCGTCAGTTAGCCGACCGTTTTAACTCTTTACAAATGGGAATGGTAAGCTCCGAAAGGGTTTTTAAAGTGTTAGATACTGAAGATGCTATAAGCAACCAAGGAACACAAACCTTTAGCGAACTAAAAGGTAATATCCGTTTTGAAAATGTGTGGTTTGCCTACAACAACGAAGAATGGGTACTGAAAGACATTTCATTTACCATCAACAAAGGACAATCGTTGGCATTGGTTGGTGCAACAGGAGCAGGAAAATCGTCTATTATTAATTTATTGGGCAGGTATTATGAAATAAACAAAGGCAACATTTACATTGATGATATTAATATAAACGATATAGAACTCAACCACCTCAGAAAATCTATGGCAGTGGTGTTGCAAGATGTTTTCTTGTTTTCAGATTCTATTTTAAACAACATTACGCTTTATAGTGATGATATTAGCGAGGAACGAGTAATTGATGCTGCCAAAAAAATTGGAGCACACGATTTTATTTCCAGACTGCCAGGAGGTTATCATTACAATGTAAAAGAGCGTGGTGCATTACTTTCTTCCGGACAACGACAATTAATTTCGTTTATCCGAGCATATGTACACGAGCCGCAAATATTAATTTTAGATGAGGCTACCTCTTCTATAGATAGTGAATCTGAAGCATTGATAAAACATGCTACCGAAGTGCTTACGCAAAACACCACTTCTATTATTGTAGCCCACCGTTTATCTACCATACAAAATGCCGATAAAATTTTAGTAATTGACAAAGGTATGGTAGTAGAAGAAGGTACTCACCATGAGCTGTTACAAAAGGATGGCTACTACAAAAAACTCTACAGCTACCAGTTTGAAGAGGTAGTATAACTATTTTTCTATCTCAAAATCAAAAAAATCTTTCAAGGGAGTATCAAGTGCTTTTGATATAGCATATATCATACAAGTAGATACATTGTGTTCTCCTCTTTCTACCCTACCTATCTGTTTACCAGAATTACCTATTCTAAAACCAAGTTCTTCCTGAGTAATATTTTTTTTTAATCGTAGTTGCCTAACTCTATTTCCAAGAGTTTTTAAAAATTTTTTATCAACCACATTTTGCATACAGCAATTATGCTATTCAAAAATCAATTTAAAAAGCCCATGTATGGGTTTTGTTTAAAATTTTATATATATTTACACATGAAAAAACAAAAAAAAGGAGGTAGCCCATGAAATGAACCTATAACATGAACCCGCTTATGTTATTTACCAAGTAAATGCCTAAGCAACTTTTTTGCTTATTTTTGAGTTTATAAACAATAAGCTTAATTAAACAAAACAAAAAATTCTTATTAATTGAATAAACCTTTTTTAATATTATTATTGTTAATACTATTCTGTAAGTATAGTTTTACTCAAAACCTTGTGCCTAACCCAAGTTTTGAGGATACTATTCAATGCCCCGCAGGAACATCATCTTTTAATAGTGCTATGAATTGGATTAGTCCAACAATAGCTTCTCCAGACCATTTTCATTCATGTAATACAAGCACTGTTGGAGTACCCTCTAATGGTTTTGGTTGGCAAGTAGCAAGAACAGGTATCTCTTATACCGGAATACATACAAGTGACTTTGTTTCTAGTAATGAATACCGAGAATATATTCAATGTGAATTAATATCTCCACTAAGTGCAGGTCAACAATATGAGGTAACTTTTTTTGTGTCTTTATCTGAAGGAAGTGGAAAAGCTTGTGATAATATTGGAGCCTACCTTTCCTCTATCCCAATTTCTTCTTCAGGTAATTTAACCTTACTTTATAACCCTCAAATAACAAGCCCTATAAATGACCCTGTTACCAGCAAAACGGAGTGGACAGAAATTACAGGCACATTTATGGCAACCGGTGGAGAAAAATACATTACCATAGGTGTATTTACCACCAACGCAAACACCAATTGGGTTAATGTTAGTGGTGGATGGTTATTTGAGCCATATTATTATATTGATGATGTTTCGGTTACTAAAGTAGATACCAATGTGAATGATACTATAAAAACAGAAGATATTATTTACCCCAATACATTTACTCCAAACAATGATAATATAAATGATTTTTGGATGCCTACTTTAGTAGGTGAAAACGATACTATTATAATTTATAACCGATGGGGAAATAAAATTGCTACTTTAAATTACAGTAATAACAGATGGGATGGTAAAAGCCCAACAGGAAAAAAATGTCCTTCGGGAGTTTACTATTTTATAACCAATACCAAGCAAAAGGGATTTATTCAGTTAATAAGATAAAATAATTAATTTTTAAAATTTTATCTTATGAAAACAACAATTATAAAATTCTACCTACTGTCAGTATTATTGGCAGCAAGTTCCTATTTAAATGCTCAAAATTGGGCATTAACAGGTAACAGCATTTCAGGTACAGAATATTTAGGTACCATTAACAATTGGTTTTTAAATTTTAGAACTAACAATACGTTAAGAATGAGGACAATGGCAGGAGGGACAGGAATTGCTGATGGACGAATAGGTATGGGTAATAGTTTAGGATTAACTTTTATTCCGGCAGATAGGTTACACCTACACCAAGCAAATTCAGATTCAGCAGATTTTAATGCCATTCGTTTCACTAATAATTTCACAGGAGTTGGTTTTAATGGCACTCAAATGGGAATATTGAATTTAGGGCAATTTATTTTTAATCAATTTGAAACACAACCTTTCAGTTTTTTCTCTCCCGATTCCAGAAATGCAGGTGCCATGACCAATTGGCTGCATATTTCTAACGGATTAACAGGTTATGCAGGTTATAGTTCAGATGGTTATGTGGGATTAAACGAAGATTCTGCCAAATTTCATCTGGATATAAAAACACCTTTTAAAAATTTTACAGGAAGTGCTTATGGTGGAGAATTGTTTTTATCCTGTCGTCCTTCAGATGTACCGAATAGCCGTATGGGGATGCTAAATGTTGCTGGAAGTAATGGTGTTTTTGTTCCTTCTCTGTTTGGTAACTTAGATGTTACACAAACAGGTAGTGCTTTAAGTACGCTTGCTGTCATTCATCAAAATCAGGATAGTGTATCAAATATAGCTCCCGTGCAACGCTTTATGGTAGGTAAAGATTGGGAGTATAACACCAATGCGGTAGATGCCATTTCTGAAATAGAGAACAGAAATGCTTTTTCGTGGCAAAATGTGGGTTCTGTTAAAATGCTGATGAATGCTATGGGAAGGTTAGAAATAGGACCTGCTGTTAGTTTATCAGGTACTATTTCCAACAGATTAGTCATTACCTCTTCTACCGCTGACCCGGGCAATGGTAGTGCGGCAACACCGGGAGGAAGCAGTGGTGTACGTTTAAAAAATTTAACTGCCTCTACTCCTGATATTACTAATCCTGGTGAAGGTGTACTAGCCGTAGATTCCCTTGGTAATATTATTTATGTAGAAGCAGATTTTGGTGGGGATTTTGGAAATTATTGTTCAGATCCTCAAAACCCATTAACAGGCAATTATGAAATTCCTTTAGATAATAATAATTTTTTATTTAGTGATGATTTTGGAACAGGACAAATATTAATGGGTGATGTTAGTTGTAGCAACACTACGGATGCTAGAGTTTATATAAGAAACAATACCAATTCATCAGGTTTACAAAAAGGAATTTCTGTTGAAGCAATTGACCCTAATGGTATTGCTGGTTATTTTGATGGAAATCTTTATGGTATTTATGCACGAACTTCTTCTCCAACTGGTTATGCTGCTTGGTTTGATGACGATGTTTATTTTAATGGAGATGTAATTGGTTCTCAATATGGCTGGGTTTCCGATCAACAATTTAAAACCAATATTGATACTATTGCTAATGCTACCCATATTATTCAACAGCTAAATCCTAAAACGTTCTTTTTTGATACTGTTTCAACTCCTCAAATTAAATTTGGTAGCGAAAGACAGTATGGTTTTATAGCTCAGGAAGTAGAACTAATTTTACCTGAATTGGTTAGTGAACATACTTTTCCTGCTCAGTATGATTCTCTTGGAAATCAAACTAGTACGGCTATCAACTACAAAGGGTTAAATTACAATGCTTTTATTGCTATTTTAATGAAAGGGATGCAAGACCAACAAGCAACTTTAGATGATAAAGATTCAATTATCAGTAACTTAAATGACAGGCTAACTACTTTAGAAAATTGCTTGAGCGGTATTTTACCTTTATTGTGCCAACTGAGCAACGCTTCCGTACAAGAAAATGATGAAACTACCCAAAAACAGCTCATCAATGAGCTAAAAGTTATATTAGAAGATAATCAAAACATTGTTTTAGAACAAAATGCACCTAATCCGTTTGCTGAACAAACAGTTATTAATTACTTTATTCCTGAGGCTGTACAGCAAGCACAAATTGTCTTCTACAATCTTAGTGGAAAAATGATACAAACTGTTAACCTAACCGAAAAGGGCAACGGTAAACTTACTGTTTATGGCAACGACCTTAGTTCAGGCACTTACACTTACTCCCTTATTGCTGATGGTAAACTTATTGCTACTAAAAAAATGGTGAAAAAGTAAACCTGTTAATTATCCTCTTACCTCACTTAATCAAAAGCAACTGAAACTAATATTTCAGTTGCTTTTTTTCTTAACAAATCTTAACAAAATAATATTTTTCTATTTTTTATAATCTGCTTATAAGCCTATATTTGTAATCATTACAAATATAAATTCATTCCAATTGAATATTGCTCAACATCTATCTACACATGACATTAAGCCTTCTTATCAGAGGATTAAGATTTATGAGTATTTGTATAAAAAGATGAACCATCCTACCGTAGATCTTATTTACAAAAACTTGGTAGGAGAAATCCCTACTCTATCTAAAACAACTGTTTATAATACCCTAAAATTATTTATTGATAAAGGTATTACATCAACAGTAACTATTGAAGATAATGAAGTAAGGTATGATGCCATTATGGATGCTCATGGACATTTTAAATGTACCTCATGCGGAGCAATATATGATATTAAGTATGATTTTAAGGATGTAGCCATGAACGAATTAAAAGGGTTTGAAGTAAAAGAAACCCAAATTCATGTAAAAGGAAAATGTAATCAATGTTTAACTAATAAAAATTAAAAAAATGGGCGTATTAGTCGGAAAAAAAGCTCCTGGATTTTCAGCACAAGCTGTAATTAACGGAGGAGAAATTGTAAATAATTTCACATTAGAACAATTTAAAGGAAAATATGTAGTGTTATTCTTTTATCCAAAAGATTTCACTTTTGTTTGTCCAACAGAATTGTTTGCTTTCCAAGAAAAATTGGAAGAATTTAAGAGCAGAAATGTAGAAGTAGTTGCTGTATCAACAGATACGGAACAATCTCACTGGGGATGGTTACAAATGCCAAAAAATGCAGGTGGAATTCAGGGTGTTAAATACCCATTGGTAGCAGATACCAATAAAACTATTTCTATGAATTACGATGTATTAGCTGGCGATTTTGATTGGAATGAAGAAGGCGAAATGATTGCTACCGGAGAATTAATTGCTTACAGAGGATTATTCTTAATTGATAAAGAAGGAATTGTAAAACATCAATTAGTAAACGATTTGCCACTAGGAAGAAATGTTGATGAAGCTATCAGAATGGTAGACGCATTACAATTTAACGAACAGCACGGTGAAGCTTGTCCGGCAAACTGGAATAAAGAAAAACAAGGATTAAAAGCAACTCACGAAGGAATTGCTGAATACTTGTCATCTCAAAGTTTGGAGTTAAATTAACTTCAGACTTTTTTTGATTATTTAAAATAAATTATTAACCATTAAAAACAACTTATTATGGCTTTTGAATTACCACAATTACCTTATGCACACAATGCATTAGAACCGCACATAGATGCGAGAACAATGGAAATCCATCATGGGAAACACCATGCTGGTTATACTAACAACTTAAACGCTGCTATTGAAGGCACTGATTTGGCTGGAAAATCTATTGAAGATATCCTAAAAAACTTAGACATGAACAATACTGCTGTTAGAAATAACGGTGGTGGATACTTTAATCACGATTTATTCTGGAAAGTAATGTCACCAAATGGAGGCGGGCAACCAACAGGTGCTTTAGCTGAAGCTATTAACGCTGCTTTTGGTTCTTACGAAGGATTTAAAGATGCATTTGCTAAAGCTGCTGCAACCAGATTTGGTTCAGGATGGGCTTGGTTATGTAAAAAAGATGGTAAATTAGAAATTTGCTCTACTGCCAATCAAGACAATCCTTTAATGCCGGGTATCGGCTGTGGAGGGGCTCCTCTTTTAGGAATCGATGTTTGGGAGCATGCTTATTACTTACACTACCAAAACAGAAGACCTGATTACATTAACGCATTTTTTAATGTGATTAATTGGGATGAGGTAGCAAAAAGATTTGCATAATTAATTAATAAACAAACCTGACGGGTTTATTCTGACACAAAAAAAGCAGCTAGATAATCTAGCTGCTTTTTTTGTTGATTAAGATAATCAATTATTCTTTTTCTTTATGTTGTTTAATCATTGCATCAACTCCTTCTTGAAATTTTGCAGGTCCACCGGCAACATAACCTGTCTTACCAATAGCATCAATATTAAACTGACCTGAATCTGATTTGCTTAAGTTAAATACCCAAATGGTTGGATAACCAGTTACAGCAAAAGCTTTTTGCATGCCATAGTTTTGTTGCTTTATTTCTTCAGGAATTTGTTTTTTTCTTGGAAAATCTAATTCTAATAATATTACATTTTTCTTAGCCCAAGCTTTAAATTCCGGTTTAACAAATACTTCATTCTTTAGTTTAATACACCATCCACACCAATCACTACCGGTAAAATTTGCCATAATTGGTTTACCTGATTTTTTAGATAACTCATAAGCTACATTTACATCCACTTCCCAACCTTCCATGGTGGCTTTGTATTCTGTTTCAGCTTGTGTATTATCCTGTTTATTATTCTTGTCAGTTTTATTTACAAACGACATAGCAACTAAACCACCAATAACTACTGAAGACACTATAATTGTTTTATTGAATATTTTTTTCATGTTATAGTTTTTTATAATTCTAGAAAACTCATTACAAAAGTGATACCACTTTATTTAACTCAAAGTTAAACATAATTATTTTATTCCATGCATCATCTTTGTTAGTTTACCATTGAATAATAAAAGTATTAATGCAATGAAAATAGGCAACGCAGCTATTATTAAGAAAAAAATTGACATGGAATAAGTTTGTGAAATTTTATCAATATACGAACCAGTATATCCTGCCAATAAATTAGCAATAAACGAAGCAGTAAACCATAATCCGAAAATTAAGCCTACAAATTTTGCCGGTGATAATTTTGAAACATAAGACAAACCTACCGGAGACAAACAAAGCTCTCCTGTAGTATGGAAAAAGTAAGCTAAAATTAGCCAAACCATACTTACAGCAGCTGTTTCTGCTCCTTGTGGAATTTCACTTGCTCCGTAAGCTAACGCTATAAATCCAACACCTACCAATATTAATCCCATAGCAAATTTAACAGGTCCTGATGGATTCCATATTTTTTCCCATAATTTAGAGAATGATGATGCTAATGTGATGATAAAAAAGGAATTTAATATTTGAAACCAAGAAACCGTAACTTCTGTTGCTTCATTAGCAAACTCTCTATTCACCTTCCAAATACATAATATCCAAATAATCACAAAAGAAAGTGAGGTGAACAATATAGTAATGGGATATCTTTTATAAATTTTTACTGCTAATGAATACAATACCCAAGTAACAATAGCAACAGGGAAAATAGTTAAAATAGCATCAACCCATTTAAAAATTAAACCAGAACTTCCATCTAATACACGTTGGGTATAGTTTTTAGCAAAAATGGTCATTGAACCACCTGCTTGTTCAAACGCAAAAAAGAAGAAAATACTCGAAACGATTAATACAGAAACAACCACCAATCTATCTCTAACAACATTAGCTGGCAATTCTTCTTCCTCCACTTTACTCTCCTCTTCTTTTACTTCTAAATTATATTTAACTAAGTTTTTTGGAGATAAGCCAATTTTACCAAATATTTTTTGTCCGAAATAAAACTGAAGCATACCAAAAAGCATAAATACACCTGCTAATCCGAAACCATAATGCCAATTGTATTTTTCGCCAATATAACCACATAATAACATACCTAAAAATGCTCCTGCATTAATTCCCATATAGAAAATGGTGTAACCTGCATCTTTCTTATTACTGTTGTTTGGGTATAATTGTCCTACAATTGAAGAAATATTTGGCTTAAACATACCATTACCCATAATCATTAAACCTAATCCTGCAAAAAAGAAAGTATCGCTAATTCCTTCCAATGCCATAGAAGCATGTCCCATAGTCATGATTACTGCTCCAATGGTAACTGCTTTTCTATAACCTGTTAATTTATCAGCTATTAAACCTCCAATTAGTGGGGTTAAATAAACCAACCCTGTGTACCAAGCATAAAGTTGCATAGCATCTTCATTAGACCATCCCCAACCGCCTTTAGCAATTTCTGAAATTAAAAAAACGGTAAGTAAGGCACGCATTCCATAGTAACTAAAACGTTCCCACATTTCTGTAAAAAATAATACAAACAATCCTGCCGGATGTCCCATTACCATACTGCTGCCTATACCTTTATTAGTAAGGTGCTTTGCTAATTGATTATCTTGTTCTTGATTCATAAGTTTAATGTGTTATATTAATTTTTATAAATTTTCTAAAATAAAATTGGTCATTAATGTATATAAATGCAATCTTGTATTACCGCCAAAAATACCATGATTTTTGTTAGGATAAGCCATTTGTGTAAATTGTTTGTTGGCATTTATCAAAGAAATAGTCATTTCAGTAGTGTTTTGGTAGTGTACGTTATCATCTGCTATTCCATGAACCAACAGATAGTTACCTTTTAATTTCTCTACATGGTTAATTGGAGAATTATCATCATAACCATCTTCATTTTCCTGTGGAGTTTGCATGTATCTTTCTGTATAAATGCTATCGTAAAAACGCCAATTAGTTACTGGTGCTACCGCTATTGCTGTTTTAAAAATATCTGCTCCTTTGGTAATACATAAAGATGACATATACCCACCGTAACTCCATCCAAAAATACCTATTCTGCTTCCATCAACATAAGGTAATGTTGCTAAATATTTTGCTGCTGCCATCTGATCTTCTACTTCGTATTTTCCTAATTGCTTATAGGTAATTTTTTTGAAATCTGCTCCTCGAGCTCCCGTTCCTCTGTTATCTACAGAAACTACAATATATCCTTTGTTGGCAAGCATTTGAAACCAAAAATAGTTGGAACTTCCCCAATTATCTTCTACTGTTTGAGAACCTGGCCCTCCATACACAAACATCAACACAGGATATTTTATGGTTTCATCAAAATCGGTTGGTTTAATTGACCACGCATTTAATTTTTGATCATTTACCTCTACCGTAAAAAATTCTTTTTTAGCTAATTTAGTAGCTTTCATTCTTTCTTTTAAACCGGCATTATCCTGAAGAACACTTTTTACTTTTCCATTTCTATCATTAACCGTAATATAATAAGGTGTATTTGCATCCGAATGTTTATTTATAAAATAATCAAATGTTGCACTAAAATCGGCATCATTATCACCACTTTTTTGAGTTAATTGCTTTTTGCTACTACCATTTAATTTAACACTATAAATATGTCTTTCTAATGGAGATTTTTCTACCGATTGATAATATACCAAGCCTTTTTTCTCATCAACACCATAATAATTGGTAACATCCCAATTACCTTTGGTAAGTTGAGCAATTAAACTTCCATTAATATCATATAAATACAAATGGTTAAAACCATCTTTTTCGCTAGTAATAATAAATTGATTTTTGGTAGTTAAAAATTCTGTTGTTGGAACTTCAACATATTTTTCATTTTTTTCATTAAAAATTACTTTTCCTTTACCAGAAAAAGCATCTGTAAGCTGTATGTTTAAATCGTTTTGGTGACGATTAAACGTTTGAATTGCCAATTGCTTAGAATCGTTTGTCCAATTAATTCTTGAAATGTACTCGTAAGCATTTTCAATACTCATATCCACAATACTATTATCTTCTAAATGATAAATATGAACGCTTACTTTTGAATTTTCCTCACCAGCTTTTGGATATTTAAAACGTACTTCTTCAGGATACAAATCATTATACATTTTCATGTTCCACTCTTTTACATTGGTTTCATCAAAACGGAAAAAAGCAAGTTTATTACCATCGGGAGACCATTCAAAAGCTCTTACTAACTCCAATTCTTCTTCGTAAACCCAATCGGAAGCTCCATTAATAATTTCATTTTTCTTACCATCAAACGTAATTTGAGTTTCTTGTCCGTTAGATAAGTCTGTATAGTATAAATTATTATTTTTAACGTAAGCTATCTTACTTGCTTGAGGAGAAAAGGTAGCGTGCATTACTTTTTCTTTAGTGTTTAAAGGGGTAAGTTTTTTAGTAGCCACATCATATATATAGTTATATGCTTTTGATGAATACCTGTAAATAGCTTCTACTTCGGTTGCTATTAAAATCTTTTTTTCATCTGCACTAAATTCATAGTCTTCTAGTACAATTTTACTTCCATCAAAAACCAAATCGGTTGCATTCACCAGTACAGAAGTCTTATCCACATCTACATACGATTGTTTTACTAAATTTACTCCCTCATCACCTCTTTCTTGAGTTGTAAAATTTACTCCATTATTCATAGAACGAATACCATAAACCGACTGAGCATAAAATTTATAGTTTTTCCAAATATCTTCTAAGGTAATATCTTGTTTTGTTTGTGCACCAACAGTAGTAACAACTAATAACAACAACACTAATTTAAATAATTTCATTTTATTCAATTAAATTTTAAGCCCACGAATTTAAAGAATTTGTTGGACAAAAATTGCCTTGAGCAGAATTATGTTGTTTTTACATCCCATAGAATTACTATTTTGAATAAATAAATTATTTGAACACGTAAGAAATAAAAAACATTAGCTTTTAAAACCTGTATTTGATTAGCAACTTTGAGTCATTATTCACCAAAACTTATGAATTATGAAAACAATCGCTACTATTAAAAAAATCAGCAAACAAATAGCACTAATAATGCTTTTTAGTTTTGCTTCACTAACAACGTATGCACAATGTACTGCCGCGTTTACCGTAACCGATAACGGCAATGGAAATTACACATTTACCAACACCTCTACAGGAACAGGTATAATGACACATTATAACTGGAGTATAATTAGTAATCAGTATATTTATTTAGGTAACTCTTCAAGTTCTGTATCACATACATTTACCAATGGTAATCATACTATCAGATTAATGATTTTAGATTCGAGTTCTAATTGCACCGACTCTATATCTCAAACCATAAACGTTACTTCAGGTCAAAATTGCAATATAAATGCTGGTTTTACCTATACGCACGGAACCACAATAAATGGTTCTGTAAACTTTCAATCTACAACTACAGGAAATGTTTTCTCAGAATTTTGGGATTACGGAGATCTTTCATCAGGCTATAATCCTTACCATAATTACTGGAATAATGGCACATATACAGTAACTTTAATTGCCAGTGATTCTAATCAAACTTGTTTTGACACCACACAACAAACAATAACTATTTCAAACATTTCAAGTACATGTAATCCAAATTTAAATTTTTCTTATGTAGATAACGGAAATGGAAATTTTTCTTTTACAAATACTTCTTCTGGATATAATCCCGTAACAATTTTTGAATGGAACTTTGGTGATGGAAACACATCTTGGAACACTAACCCATCACACACTTATACTACAAACGGAACCTACACTGTTAATTTAATATCTATTGACTCTCTAATGCCTTGTTATGATACGTTAACCCAGCAAATTACAGTAACAGGAATTACTCCTCCGTGTACTGCTATAGCTGACTTCACTTATACTGATAATGGAAACGGAAACTTTTCTTTCACATCTACTTCAACCGGTGGGTTAAATCATTACTGGCAATTTGGAGATGGGAATAACGCTATATATGTGAACAATCCAAACCATACTTTCGCTGCTAATGGAACATATAATGTGGTTTTACATATTTTCGATTCATTATATACTTGTTATAAATGGAAAAGTTATTCAGTAATCGTTAATGGCGTTAATGGAACTTCTATATGTAATGCCGGTTATACCATGTATTTAGACTCCATAACTAACAACATTATTGTTACCAATAGCTCAACAGGTGCTAATTTATCTTATTTCTGGGATTTTGGTGATGGAAATACTTCAACACAAGCCTATCCATCATACACCTACTCTACTCCTGGTCCTTTTTTATTATGTTTAACTGTATCTGATAGTATTAACAGTTGTACAAGTACTTATTGTGATTCAATAGGATCTAATGGAGTGGTATTAAGACAAACAGGGTTCACTATAAATGTTCAACCTGCAAATATAGTAGGTATAGAAGAGCACAAAGATGAAGTTAATGAGTTAACGGTTTATCCAAATCCGTTTAAAGAAACTATGTTTATAGATATTAATATAAATGACGAAACCAACGTAGAAATTTTTGTTACTGATTTAGTTGGAAATACTGTTGACATTATTAGCAACAAGTTTATGAATGCCGGTTCTCACAAAATTCAATGGAATCCGGAAAATTTATCTAATGGAATTTACTTATTAAATGTAAAAACAAATAATGCTTTAAACGTTAAAAAGCTAGTCCTTAACAAATAGTTCATTAATGAGTTTTTCTTAATAGGAAAGAGGGGTGATATTTATTTCACTCCTCTTTTTTGTTTACTCATCAACCAATGGTTATAATTAATTATATCTGCATCATCCTCACTATTTTTATATTTCTCAATAAAAAATATAATAGCCTCTTTTAATTCTTTACCACTAAACAATTGCATTTTTTCAAGTAGATTAACAAAATCTATATCTCTATCAATATCAACCTGCTTCAAGGTAAAAAAATCTTTCTTCAAGTTTTTAAGCTGATAGTCAAATAAATCAATGTCGTTTAATTCATGGATGATCATTAACTCCACTATACAAATTTTAAACTGTAGGACAATATCCAAATTCTTAAAATTGTCTTGTTGTTTTAATTTAACAAGGCTTGATTTTGCTTGATTGAATTTTCCTAAATCAAAATACAAAACAGCCAAGTTTAGGTAAATAAACAAGCTATATATTGGTAGAACTTGTATTTCTTTTTTCGATTTTGCTTCATTTAAAATATCAATTGCCTTTTGTTTATCTGTTACCTGGTAATTAATTACCAAAGAGTTATAATAATAGAACAAATATTTTTCATATAAGTATTTATCAAACTCTAGCATTGCATCGTGAAGCTTTTCAGTATATAACAGCGATTCTTCAATTTTATCATTCTTAAACAGAGAATTTACAATATAAGTCAACATTTGAAGCTTAGTTTCGTGGTTTGATTTAGTAAACAACTTATTTTTAGAAAACTGAAGATAGGTTTTCTTTAAGTAAGCTTCTAAAGTAATAAAATCGTGCTCTTGTAATAAAATTCTGCTAATTGAATGGTAAACTTTAAACTGTAACTGCTTACTCTGCTTTATTTTTTTATCCTCAATAAGTGAATAAAAATCCTCTTGAAGCAGTTTATTTGATTCTCCTCTATTATAGTTTTGTGTTGTTTTTATTTTATAAGTTAAAGACGCTAAAATATTATCTACTTCTTGTATTACATTAAGTAACGCTCTATTTTCTTTACGTTTATCAATAAATGGAGACGGGTTAAACCTTACTGTATCAATAGAAAGAATTATTAAATCATTATAGATTAAATCTAGCAAGTCAAAAAATTCATTTTTTATGGCTTTTTTCTCCGCTTGAAGCAGATAGTCAAAAGTAAGCTGAAAGTTTGATTTCTCATTAAACAGCTTTGAAAGCATGATATAATTAAGTGTAGCAAAATAATCATTAGAATTATAATGTAAAAACAACAAACTCTTATTAATATCTTGCAACAACCTGTTTTTTAGTCGATAAAATGCATTTCTATCATTCGGGTAAAACTTTTTAAGAAAAATATCTTCATCAACTGAACTACCTGAATATTTTCTGGCATAATCAAACAATGCCACATCTTTTCTCTCAGCTGAATCATTGGTTCTTTTCAATAGAATTTTAAAATTTCTACATTCTTCTTTTGATAACGTTGCTATAAGTTTATATACTTGATTCATTTTTTTTTAAACGAGTAAGATTTTAGTAAAATTAATTATAAAAATCTATTTAACTTAGTTAACTTAGCACAAATAAAAAATATGATGAAAAAATTTCTTCTAATATTATTTGTAACACTTCTACTCCCATTATTAGGGAAGTCTCAATTAACTATTGATTCATTAACTACAGGAGCAAACATAACACAGGACACTGTAAATGTGGGGGATGCTATAAGTTTTGATGTCGTAATCTCCTACACTAGCAGCACACCTTATTCAGGAAATATATATTTAGTAGGCGGAGTAGATAGCTCTGCCGGACTAACATCAATAGATACATTGGGAGTTAGAACAGTTTCAAATTTAGTTAATGATACCGTAATTATTCCTTTTATTGACACCGCTAATCAACAAAACGGATACAGAGTTGGAGGAAACATTGTAGTCGTTTGGCCAGTTGCTGCTGGTCTAACCACACTAGATACCTTTAAAACGACTTTTTATGTTATAGAACCAACAGGAATAAACGATAAAGAGCTTATAAACGACTTTACCATTTATCCGAATCCTATTAAAAACACACTTTTTATTCAAAATAAAACAAATTCTCATCAGGTTAAACAAGTAAGAATATACAACGGTGTAGGAAAAGAATTAATTAAGGCAAAATTTTCAACTGAAATAAATGTATCCACCCTTCCAAAAGGGATTTATTTCCTCGAACTAGAATTAGAAAAAGATACCATATTACAATACAAACTAATTAAGTTTTAATAATCCACTCCAATATCAAAGCAACTAATTAATAATAATTTAATATCGTTTAACAATACCTTAATACAATAAAGTGTAGAATAAATTACCTTTACGAGTAATCTTTATATTATATAACATATAAACTTAACTTGTAACTTATGAAAAAAATCACCTTTTTAACAACCATTTTTCTTTCAACTTTTATTTTTAATTCCTGTGGAAATGATAACTGTAGAGAATGTACAAACTGCAAAACAAAAGCCAATACAACACTTTGCGAAGATGACTTTGAAAAAAAATCAAACTTTGATGATGAAGTTGATGTTATGATTTCTGATGGATGTACATGTGTTGATAAATAATTATCCCACTCAAAATATTAATTAAAAAACCCACCTAAACAACAAATATCTTCTGATAATTAAAATATTAAAAGATATTTAGGTCTTTTTATATTTTGTATTAAAAAAGTTGTATATTTGCCCTATAAATAACCAACTAAAACCAAAAAGTTATGGAAAACATAGATAACAAAACTGTAGCCGAAATAGTTACAGAAAACATTAAAACAGCTGATGTATTTAAGAAAAACGGTATAGATTTTTGCTGTGGCGGACATGTTTCTGTGCAGGAAGTATGTGCTAAAAAAGGCATTGATTATGCTAGTTTAAAAGAAGAAATCATGAAAATAGAAAACCAGCAACAAGGTAGTCATGATTTTAACACTTGGGACTTAGATTTTCTTAGCGATTACATCATTAATACACACCACAAATACGTGCAAGAAGCTAGCTTAATTATTGCTCAGTATGCAGAAAAAGTGGCAAAAGTTCATGGACATCACTACACCGAAACAATTGAAATTAACAAATTGTTCATTGAAATTGCCAATGAGTTAAGCAGTCATATGCAAAAAGAAGAGGGCATCTTATTCCCATATATAAAAGAATTAGCTGCGGCAAAAAAGAAAGGAGAAAAAATTCCAACACCACATTTTGGCACCATACAAAATCCTATAAACATGATGGAAGATGAACATACCGGAGCCGGAGAAATTCTTTTTAAAATCAAAGAATTAACCAACGATTTCAATCCTCCATCGGGTGCTTGCAACACTTTTAGAGCTTTATACGCAAAGCTGGAAGAATTCCAAAATGATTTGTTCCAACACATTCATTTAGAAAATAATATTTTATTTCCAAAAGCCATTGCTTTAGAAGCCGAAATGTTAAATTAATTTGATAATTTTGAGGTCTGAATTATGTTGTCAAAATCTTGTGTATATGCCCTAAGAGCCATTGTTTATGTCGGACATAACGGTTCCGAAAATCATAAAATTGGCATTAAAGAAATCGGTGAAGAACTAGATTTACCTGTACACTTTTTGAGTAAAATTCTTCAACTGTTAGTTAAACACAACATTCTTCAGTCTACAAAAGGTCCTCATGGTGGCTTTTATATCAATGAAGCATCGGGTAAAATAAAGCTCATTAGAATAATTGAAATAATTGACGGATTATCGTTCTTTCACAAATGTGGCTTAGGCATGCATGAATGTTCAGACTCACATCCTTGTCCGCTACACGATGACTTTATCGTTTTTAGAGAAGGATTGAATAAAATTTTCTCCACCAAAGCAATAAACGATTTGGTTAAAAAAGTTGAAGATGGTAATGCTTTTGTCCGAAATTTAAACACAAAAAATTAAACATATTATAAAAACAATTAAAATAATTTAAAAATGAAAAAAGTAACATTAAACGTATTAACAATAACCCTAATGTTTGGTATGGCTACTTTGGTAGCTTGTGGTGGTTCTTCTGAAGAAACTAAAGAAACTGCAAAAGATGCTGTTGAAGAAGCTACAGAAATTGTAGAAGAAGTTAAAGAAGAAGTAGTTGAAGCTACTATTTCTGGTGAAGAAGTATTTACATCTAAAGGTTGTGTAGCTTGTCACCAATTAGAAACGAAAACTGTTGGACCTTCTTTAAAAGATATTGCTGCTGCTTATGATGGCAATAAAGAAGGATTAACTGCTTTCTTAAAAGAAGAAGGTGAAGCTATTGTTGATCCCGCACAAGCTGCTGTTATGCAACCACAACTTGCTGTAACAAAAGCACTACCTGAAGCAGAATTGAATGCATTAACTGATTACATATTAAGCAACAAATAATTTTTTATTTCCTTCCATAAAATTTATGAGGCATAACAATAAAATTAATTGTATAGATTGTGAAAACACCAATTGTTTCATTAAAAAGCATTGTTTAGATAATATTGAACAATCTGTTAGAATACATGAAAACAAATTCGTCAATAGATACACTAAAAACCAATTAATTTTTATGGAAGGAAATTTTGTTGACAGCATTAATTTCATTCAGTCTGGAAGGGTAAAAGTTTTTAAAAAAGGAGCTTTTGGTAAAGACCAAATTATACGCCTAATTTCTGATGGTGAAATTTTTGGACATAGAGGTTTATCCGATGCCGAAAAGTTTAGTATTTCAGCAACTTCTATAACCGATACCATGATTTGTAGTTTTGATAAACCTTTTTTCTTTAAACTATTAAAATCCACTCCTGAACTTACTTTTAACCTCATGCTTTATTTTGCTAATGAACTTAATCACGAGGAAAACAAACTTAGAGACCTCGCCATTTTTAACGTTAGAGAAAAAGTTGCTAAAGCACTAATAACCATTATCGCTGCTTATGGGCTTAATAAAGAAAATGAAATTAATCATACTCATGAACTAAGCAGACAAGATATTGCCGAATTAGTAGGATTAAACTCTAATCAGGTAACAAAAATTTTAGCTGATTTAAAAGAGGACAACATTCTGGAAACAGACAATAAAAAAATAAAAATTATCAACCTTAAAAAACTAAAGGAGATAGTAAATATTTAGTAGATTATTGATGATTTATATCATACCAATTCCTTCCAAATAAAGCTGTCTTAATTGATTTATATCAACAACCATAATAAGAGGTTATCTGTATTTTTGAAAATAAAAGATATAAAGGTCTTTTAATATTTATTAAAACAATTATAAACTAAAAACAAAAAGCTATGCTAACAAAAAGTCAAGCGAAAATATTCTTCCTAGCAGGAACAATTATTTTCTCCGTATTATTTCTTGGATTGTCGTACGACACTCATGTAAACAAGCATGACGACCAAACCAATGCAGATAAAATAACACCAGAAGTTGTTGCCGGAAAACATTTATGGGAAGCCAACAACTGCATGGGCTGTCATACCATATTTGGAGAAGGTGCCTATTATGCACCTGAGCTTACCAAAGTAATTGAACGTAGAGGTGCTCCTTATGTAAAAGGTGTTTTAATGTCGCCAACTCCTTGGGGAGAGCATACCAGTGGAAGAAAAATGGTGGCTTATGGTTTTTCTGAAGAAGAAGCCAACAACCTTATATCGTATTTTGAATGGATAGGAAAGGTTGACTTAAACGGTTTCCCTGCTAAACCAAAATATGAAATTAAAAAAACTAAATAATTAAACAATAACTAAAATTTAATATCATGAAATATACAACACAAAAAGTAGCTTATTGGTTCTTCCTATCGGCATTAGGACTATTAGCTCTGCAAATCGTTTATGGTTTTATAATGGGGTTTGCCCACATGGGAATGGATGGTTTACACGATTTTATTCCCTTTAATACTGCACGAGCAGTTCATACCAACTTGTTAGTTTGTTGGTTGTTATTAGGATTTATGGGTTCCGCTTATTACATCATCCCTGAAGAATCGCAAAATGAATTGTACTCACCAAAACTTGCCTACATACAACTTATTAGCTTTTTAGCAGTTGGTGTTACAGCAGTTATTGCTTACCACTTCAACTGGTGGGAAGGACGTAAATTCTTAGAAATTCCTCGTCCACTAGATTATTTAGTGGTGGTTAATGTGTTAGCCTTCTTATTTAATATATTAATGACCTTATTTAAAGGAAAAAGACAAACCACAACAGCTTTAGTTTTAACTATGGGATTATTATTCTCTGCCCTACTCTACTTACCCGGAATGATTTGGTTTGATAGTCAAACTTTAGACTCTTTTTACAGATGGTACGTAGTTCACCTTTGGGTTGAAGGCGTTTGGGAATTAATTATGGGAGGTATTTTAGCTTTCTTATTAATTAAAATTACTGGTGTTGATAGAGAAGTTATTGAAAAATGGCTGTACGTAATTGTAGGATTAACTTTCTTATCAGGTATTTTAGGAACTGGACACCACTTTTACTACATTGGAGCCCCTTCTTACTGGTTATGGATTGGAGGTATCTTCTCAGCATTAGAACCATTAGCTTTCTTAGCAATGGCTTTATTCGCTCTAAATATGTACAGAAAAGGAGAGAAAAAACATCCAAACAAAACCGCTTTAAACTGGACGTTAGGTGCTGCAATTACTTCATTTGTTGGTGCTGGTTTACTTGGTGCTGCCCATACGTTACCAAATGTAAACCTTTACACTCACGGAACTTTAGTAACAGCAATGCACGGACACATGGCTTTCTGGGGAGCTTACGCAATGATAGTGTTAGCAATTATAGCTTATGCAATGCCTAACCTTACCGGAAGAAAATTATTCAACAACGGAATTTCTCAATACGCCTTTTGGTTAAGTAATATTGGAATGATTGGTATGACAGTAGCATTTGGTGTTGCAGGTGTTGCTCAAGTTTATTTAGAAAGAATTTTAGGAGTTGACTTCATGGAAACTCAAAAGGAAATTGAACCTCACTTTTTAGTGTTAGTACTTTGTGCTTCAGGTTTTACAACAGGAGTAACATTGTATATTATCAACTTTTTTAAATTCGGAAAACCAACCAATGAAGCTCTTGTAGCTGCATCATAATAAATTTTGTTATTGATTGATGGGAATCAGGGGGCGAAAAGCTCATAATTTTAAGCCCCCTGTTTTTTCTAGAAACTATTTTTATAACCACTTAACTAAAAAAATCATGGAAACAATATTTTATAAATCAATAGATAAAGAGCAAGAAATTTTTGAACATGCTTATAAAAATAAGTTACCTCTTTTGCTCAAAGGACCAACCGGAACTGGGAAATCAAGGTTTGTGGAATTTATGGCTCAAAAAATGGGTAAAAAACTATACACCATTGCTTGTCATGAAGAAACTTCCTCCACCGATTTAATTGGCAGATACATTTTAAAAGGTGCTGAAACTGTTTGGATAGATGGCCCCATGACCAGAGCTGTAAAAGAAGGTGCCTTTTTATATTTAGATGAAATTGCAGAAGCTCGTCCGGACATTATTGTAGCACTACACTCACTAACCGACCACCGTAGAAGTTTGTACATAGATAAAACTGGTGAAACCATTACTGCCGATGAAAACTTTATGTTAGTTGCTACTTATAACCCCGGTTATCAAAGAGGTTTTAAAGAACTAAAACCTTCTACTCGTCAACGATTCATCTCCTTATCATTCAACTATCCTAAAAAAGAAATTGAATCTGAAATTTTAATAAAAGAAACAGGTATTGATAATGAAACTGCTAATAAATTAGTAAAACTTGGAGCTAAAATCAGAAACCTAACAGAACTCGGTTTGGCAGAAACAGTTTCTACTCGTTTACTGGTTGATGCTGCTTTATTAATTAAAAGCGGCTTACCTCAACGACTTTCGTGCGATGTAGCCATTGCCGAACCTTTGAGCGATGATGAAGATACCACTAATGCTATTAAAGATTTAATTAGTTTGAGTTTGTGAGATTGAAGTCGGAAGACGGAAGTTAGGAGCTTAACAAATAACCTCAAATTTCAAGAACCTTAAACTTATTCAAGCATGGAAATCGATCAAATATTATTTAAAAGGTTTTATAAATTCTATAAAAAATTCACCGACAAAGTTGATGAAGAGGAACAAGTTAGAACAGTAGTTTTAGAACCTTTAAAACCCAGACTAACACTTCTGGCAAGAGCTTTGTCTGGTTTACAAAACGATATTATCACTTCAGAACGTGAAGGTGGCTGGTCGGGTTTAAATTTTTATTTGCCCGAAAAAGTATCTTTTAACCTTACTACCGAAGATAATATTAATTTCTACCTTTTCAGAACACTATATTTATCTGTTCAACAGCAGTTAAAATTAAATTGGAAAGATGATGATGAATTTACAGCCTTAGAAGCAAAAGAAAAAGCGTTAGAAAATGCAGAACATATTTTATCGGCTTTATTTAATGAATATCCTGCCACCAAATCCATTTATAAAAATCAGAAAACCAATCTTGAAAACTATTATGCCGGTAAAGAATTAGCTCCTGACTACAGTTGGCTTTATGGCAAATGGATGCGCATCAATCAAAAAGCTTTTAATGCCAAAACTGAAGCTTTAAATGATTTAAAAAGTCTGTTGGAAGAAAATGAAATCACTACCGAATTAGCTGCTAATCCAAGTGATGAAGTAGAAACAGTTGCTATAGATCAGAAACAAGCAGAAGACAGTGTGGCTCATAATCAGTTCGAAAAAGTAGATACCCTATCGGAGTTTAACGGTACATTTAAAGAGATGGATGGCGATGACACCTTAAGCGATGATGAAGAAGCATTAAGAGAGCTGAGCTTAAAACATACTATTAGAACCGATGAGTCCAATCATTCTGTATATCAGGCAGAATTTGTAAATAGCACCAACTCCATTTTAGCCGAAACAGATAATGCTGAAAGTCATTTTTTGCATTACGATGAATGGGATTACAAAAACAGAATTTACAAAACAGACTTTTGTCGGGTATTTCCTAAAAAAGCCTCACAAAACAATACTGACTTTGCTCAACAAATAATTAGTAAAAACAAAAAAACCAAGCAACATCTGCTCAAAATATTTGCAAACATTCATCAGGAATATGAAAAAATTACCCGAGTAAATTTTGGCGAAGAAATTAATATTGACGCTACAACCGATGCGTTAACCGAAATTTTTAGCAACAAAACACCTTCGGAAAAAATTTACAACACTTCCCGAAAAAGAAAAAAAGACCTTTCTGTTTTATTATTGATGGACACCAGCCTTTCGGCAGATGGGTATGCCAACAACCACAAAGTATTAGATGTAGAAAAAACCGCTGTGTTACTTTTTGGAGAAGCCCTCAACGAGTTTAATGTTAATTTTCAGATAGATACTTTTTCATCCAGAACGAGAAATAACTGCTCTTACAAAAGCATAAAAACCTTTAATGAAAATTGGATAAAAGCTCGTAATAAAATTGGTGCTATAGAAGCTGAAGATTTCACCAGAATTGGTACAGCTCTTCGCCATGCCGGAAGTTTAATAGAACAAGAACCCACTCAAAAAAAGTGGATTATCTTACTTTCTGATGGCAAACCTAATGATTACGACACTTACGAAGGACAATACGGTATTCATGATGTAAAAAAAGCATTACAAGAACTCAAAAACAAACACATAAAAACATTCTCGTTGGCTATAGAAGCTCAAGCAAAATACTATTTACCTCAAATGTTCGGACATAAAAACTACGCCATACTTCCCAATCCGACAGAGCTGCCTTATGCTTTTGCTAAATTTTATAAACAATTAATGTTAACCTAACAAAGCTATTAAAATGAATGAACAACATAAATCTATTTACTACCCACCAGGTGGCATACTCATCTGGTTGTTAATTATTTTAGAAATTTTTACCTTTTTAGGCGGAATTATGGTTTTTCTGAACTACCGAACAGAAGAGCTTACTTTATTTCAAGAAGCTCAACAACAACTAAACCCCTTAATCGGAACAATAAATACAATAGTTTTGATTATTAGCGGATATTTTATTGCTAACAGCATCCATTTTATTAAAAACGGAGAAAATAAAAAAGCTGCTCGTTCTATTTTAATCAGCTTACTGTTAGGAGTAACTTTTCTAATGATTAAATCTGCCGAATACTACGTTAAAATAGAACAAGGTATTGGTTTTAGCGACAATACTTTTTTTACTTTTTATTGGATGATGACCGGTTTTCATTTTATTCATGTACTTTTTGGAATAGGACTGCTTTCTTACATGTATATTGGAATTAACAAAAACACCTATCACTCAAAAAATTATTTTGATGTAGAATCATCTGCCACTTATTGGCATTTGTGTGATTTAATCTGGATATTAATTTTCCCTATATTTTATCTTATTTAAACCTAACAACTATGCTGAAAGAAATAAAAATAAATACCATAATACTTACTGTTTTACTTGTACTTATTATTACAATTTACCTATTAGCAGAAAACAAAGCAAATACTTCTTTTACTATTATAGCAAGTCTAACAGCTGTAAAATTCATTGCAGTAAGTTTTCAATTTATGGAAACCAAAAAAGCTAACCTCTTCTGGAAAATATTGGTAAGCCTATTTGTTGTTACTTTTCTAATAGGAGTGTTTGTCTTGAATTAAAGGCTATCCTAGTATTATTAAATAACAAATATGTTTTAACTATTTTTGCTTCCATACAAAAACTAAAATAAACTAATGAAGTTAAAAGTTCTATTACTGCTTTCTTTCGCCTGTTTTAATAAATTTTCTCAAGCTGGAGACATTACACTTACTTTATTACCAGACACTATTTTAAATGAAATTGGATTTTCATGTCTTAAAATAATTGATAAAAGAGAGTTTAAAGATAATATTGGGGTTGTTTCTAGAGGACTTGGAAGCAATAACACTCAAATACATCTTTTTGATAATTTCGAAGCACATTTAACAGCAACTATCAACAAACTAATTCCTGAAAATAATACGAATCCTTTATTATTAGTTTTTCATAATTTAAAAGTATCAGAAAATATAGGTACAATGAACCAATACGGATATTGTGATATAGAAATTGAGTTCCTAAAACAAATAGATACACTTTTGTATTCATTGGGAACAATAAACCATAGTGTTTACGAGAATGGCTTTCATATAGAAACCACACACAACAAAAGAGTTTTACAAGCTCTTCAAGAATGTTTAATAAAATTTGATAATACCGACTGGAAAAATAAAACAGGGATATTAATTGAAGATTTTGAAAAAGAAATTGTATTTGATTACAAAAATGTTCCTCCTAAAGGCGTTTATTTTAGCTACGCCCAAATGGTAAGAAAATCTCCTCTAAATAGTATAGATTTTAAAGTCGTTGAAGCTAAACAAACTAAAAAATTAGAAACTTATAGTATAGATTTTGAGAACAAAATAAACACAAAATTAATCCAATTCATTTCTGATGGTGAACACATTTACACTCAAACAATCAATAATCAGTACTTAAAATCAAAATACTTCGGCAAATACATTTATTTTTATGGTAGAGTTCCTATTACCAAAAACTCTGACCCAACAATATACTTATTTGTAGGAATTACAGGTGGACTAGTAGGAGGATTTATTTTTGCAGCTTTTGATGATGGTATTTCAACAAATCCAACTATAAAGGGAGCTGTTTTAGATACAGAAAAAGGCACTATAAGATTTGTTTCCGATAAATGTTTATATGATATTACCCAACCTTATCCAGAAATATTAAAAGAATATAGATATTCTGACAGAAAATTAGCAGATAAAGAAAATGTTATTATTAAGCTAAATTCAAAATACTAAGACCATTTCCAAAAGCTTTATTTATATTGTTTTTAATATTAAAAATACAATATTTATCTTCTCATAAGACAGACATCATAAGTAATTTATTTTAAGTAAGTTAAACAGATTACTAGAAACTCTAATTTTATGTTGCTTTAAAACATGACTTATATCACAAAATAAACTTCCAAATCTTTGCTTTTATAATGAAATACATCATTTACTATGGCTGTTTTTACCACTAAATTTGAGATATGATTAGGAAAAATAAAAATGGAATTCTATGACTAGTATCATTGTTTTTATTAACTTTATCACAATAAGAATTTAACCTGTAAATCAAAAACCTAAATATCATGAAACAAACGAATTTAATCTTTTTAATTTCAATAGCGTTGTTTGCATTTGCTTGCAACAACCCATCTGAAAAAAAAGCTAAAAAAAATGTTGATGCAACTTCAATTCCCATTGATGGAGAAATGAATGCAGAATTAACATCACCACCATTGGTACCAAAACCAATTGGCGATAGAGCTGCTAAAAAACTAATTGTTCATATGGAAATTCTAGAACAAGAAGGTGAAATGGCTAATGGAGTTAGCTATGTTTATTGGACTTTTGGAGGTAGCGTTCCTGGTTCTTTCATCAGAACTAGAGTAGGCGATGAAGTAGAATTTCATTTAAAAAATCACCCTGACAACAAATTGCCTCACAACATCGATTTACATGCTGTAACGGGACCGGGCGGTGGAGCAGAGTCTTCATTTATTGCTCCTGGACATGAAAAAGTTTTTTCTTTCAAAGTATTGAATCCTGGTTTATACGTTTACCACTGTGCCACTGCTCCTGTTGGCATGCACATTGCCAACGGAATGTACGGATTAATTCTGGTTGAACCGGAAGGTGGTCTTCCTGCTGTTGACAAAGAATATTATGTAATGCAAGGTGATTTCTATACTAAAGGAAAAAATGGACAACCCGGTTTACAACCTTTCGATATGCAAAAAGCTGTTGACGAACATGCTGACTATGTAGTTTTTAACGGAAAAGTGGGTGCATTAACCGGTGACAATGCTATTACTGCAAATGTTGGTGAAACAGTTAGGTTATTTGTAGGTAATGGTGGACCAAACTTAGTTTCTTCCTTCCATGTTATTGGTGAAATTTTCGATAAAGTATATGCTGAAGGCGGGATTACCATTAACGAAAACATCCAAACTACTTTAGTTCCTGCCGGTGGTGCTGCCATTGTAGAATTTAAAGTTGAAGTTCCCGGTACTTTTATCTTGGTTGACCACTCTATTTTTAGAGCATTTAATAAAGGTGCTTTAGGTATGTTAAAAGTAAAAGGAGAAAAAAATAAAAAAGTTTATTCAGGAGAACTAATGGAAGGAATTTACAAGCCGGAAGGTGGTGGAATTCAGGAAATGCCTAATGCAGGTGAAGCTCCTACTGCTAAAATAGCTACTACAGTAGCCGAAAGAATTGAAATGGGTAAACAAGTATATTCTCAAACTTGTGTGGCTTGTCACCAAGCAAATGGAGAAGGTTTACCAAATGCATTTCCTCCTTTAGCTAAAGCTGATTTCTTAAATGCCGATGTAAACAGAGCTATCGACATTGTACTAAACGGTTTAACAGGAGAAATTACTGTAAACGGAAACAAATACAATAGTGTAATGACTGCTCAAAATATTACTGATGAAGAAATTGCTAATGTATTGACTTACGTCTACAACAATTGGGGAAACAATAAAACTGAAGTTACTCCATCAATGGTAAAAGCTATAAGAAACAAGAAAAAATAATGAAATTCAACGTCTTACCATTAATATTCATCCTGTTAAGCAATATTGCAATTGCTCAACAATCAACAAAAACTGTAGCCATCAAAGGGGGAAAGTACATCCCCCTTTATGGTACAGATTCTTCTGTTGTTACAGTTACAGATTTCCACATGGACATCCATCCGGTAACACACCAACAATATTTAGATTTTGTAATTGCCAATCCTAAATGGAAAAAAACAAAAGTAACACGCTTGTTTGCTGATAAAGGTTACCTAATGGATTGGACTAGTGATACTACTTTCAGTAATACAATTTCTAATGCTCCTGTAAATACCGTTTCCTGGTATGCAGCGAAAGCCTATTGCGAATATGTTGGGAAAAGATTACCAACAGTGGATGAATGGGAATATGTAGCCATGGCTGATGAAACCAAAAAAGATGCTCGTGTGGACAGTCTCTACAATCAAAAAATACTAAGCAGCTACGAAACACCAAAAACCTACCTTAAACAAGTAGGAAAAACCAACAAAAACATTTGGGGTGTTTACGATTTGCACGGCTTAGTTTGGGAATGGACATTAGATTTTAATTCTGTATTAATTTCCGGAGAATCTAGAAAAGATGTAGATACCGATAGAAATTTATTTTGTGCCGGAGGTGCTGTAGGTGCTAAAGACTTAATGAATTATGCCGCTTTTATGCGTTACGCCTTTAGAGGGAGTTTAAAAGCCAGTTTTTGCATTAAAAACTTAGGTTTTAGATGCGTAAAAGATTAAAATCAACTAAACATATGAAAAACTACACCCTACTTTTACTATCAGTGTTCGCTTTGTTTTCGTGTGACAATACAACAACAGACGAAACAAACCCAACAAACAATACAGTTGAAGCTACAGAAGAATTTGACGAAATGTCTATTTTTCAACTACCTTCTACCTGGAAAACCCAAAATAATGAAACAGTTGAGTTTAAAGATTTTCAAGGTGAAGTATTGGTAGTAGTAATGATTTATACCTCATGCAAAGCTGCATGCCCAAGGTTAGTTGCCGATATGCGAAATATTGAAGCTAAAGTTAAATCTGAAGCAAATCAGCCTGTTAAATACATTTTAGTAAGCATAGATCCTGAAACAGACATTCCTGAAAAGTTAAAAGCTTTTGCTATTGAAAACCAAATGGACAGTGAACAATGGGTTTTCCTACAGGGGTCGGATGAAAACACCAGAGAATTTGCCAATATTTTAGCGGTAAAATACAAAGAAATATCTCCTATAGATTTCTCTCACTCTAACATTATTAGTGTTTTCAATCAACAAGGAGTGTTAGTTCACCAACAAGAAGGCTTAGGCGTTGACAATAAAGCCACCGTTAATAAAATCATTGAATTGGTAGCCCCCTAATCATAAACCATTTCAAGTCTCACATCGAAGAAAATTTTACAAACTGAGGAATGAAGTTTAGTAAAATGAAACTTGAGATATCTTGTTGCTTAGGATTTGAATTATTAATTGGGTGTATTGGTTTCAAAGAAAGAAGATTTCTTGACTACATTTTTCTAATTGCTAAAGCAACTGAAAAATATTGCTCGAAATGACACTAAAGAGTAATTTACTAGTAATTGAATGTCATTTCGAACAAAATTTTACAAGTTGAGGAACGAAACTTAGTAAAATGAAGCTAGAGAAATCTTTTAACTTAGGACACATAATTTTATATTCATGAACATAAAGATTGACACAAAACGCACAAAAACCTTTTTAACAATTTAGTATAAATAGTATCTTTACAAAAAAGTTAGCAGCGACCAATGAACACAGAAATTCAAGGATATAACAACAAGCAAACACCAGTTGACAAAGAAATTTGCGCCTTACTAGCAACAACAATTGACAATGAACTAACTGAAGCCAAATGCAAAATTTGGCACGCACATCCGGTTTGGTTCTTAGATGAAAACCCAATTGTGGGTTACAGCAAACAAAAAGCAGGCTTGCGTTTAATGTTTTGGAGTGGAGCAGATTTTAAAGATGAAAAATTAAATGTAAGAGGCAAAAAATTTAAAGATGCTTCTATTTTCTATACAGCAGTTGAACAAATCAATACAAAAGACCTAATAAATTGGTTGAAAAAATCAAAAGAAATTCAGTGGGACTATAAAAACATTGTAAAAAGGAAAGGTCAGTTAGAAAGGTTAAAATAATTTTAGTGCTTAGCTTTAAAACATAAAATGATGAAACCAACACCTGAACATAATGAACGCATCGCAAAAATGACTTTTGCATCAGTATATCCACACTATATTACCAAAGTAGAGAAAAAAGGCAGAACAAAAGAAGAATTGCACCAAGTGATAGCATGGCTAACCGGTTTTAATGACAAAAAACTAAAAGAACTCATTGATAATAAAGTAACTTTTAAAACCTTCTTTCAACAAGCTTCTATACACCCAAATGCTCACCTTATTACAGGAGTAATATGCGGATACCGCATAGAAGAAATTGAAAATCCATTAACACAACAAGTAAGGTATTTAGACAAGTTAGTGGATGAATTGGCTAAAGGGCGTAAAATGGAAAAGATTTTGCGAAATGCATAATACCTTCCTTCACAAATATCATAACTGAAGCAACACCAATCATAAAAAGTCATTTGGCTGATTTATGAACTATTTATTTTCTATTTTTGGGGAAATACCATAGAAATATTATTAATGACAAGTCCAACCATAAGCTTTGTAAATGAATTTCAGATGGAGGAAAACACAAAATCTGAACTCAATAATCTTTTAAGTATTTGTTTTCCAGAATTCAATTATGAAGGACGAACATTCTTTAAACAAATCCCTCACTACCGACTTTTAATGAAGCTTGATAACAAGTTAATTGGGCAACTTGCTATTGATTACCGAGCCATGAATTTAAATCAAACGTTGATAACCGTTTTTGGAGTTATTGATTTAGTAATTCACCCCTCATTTCAGCAAAAAGGACTTGGAAGCAAGTTAATGAAAGAGTTGGAAAGGATTGCTATAAAGAATAACAACAATATTGATTTTATTTTTCTTGTCACAGATCAACCACTTTTTTATGAGCGATTGGGTTATACCAAAACCACACAAAAAGTTACTTGGCTTAAAATAAATCAAGGAAAAAATTATGGTATTGGCAACGAACAAGTTGACGACTGTTTCCTAATGTATAAAAAAGTAGGAAATAAAGAATGGTCTGACGGAGAATTAGATCTATTGGGATATTGGTATTAAGAAAACACCAACCATAAAAGTTATTTAGTTAATTTACAAACTATTTTTTATACATTTGAAGAAATAAGTCTGATGAAAATCAAGGGCTGTATTAAATAAACAGAATGAACCTAAAACAAGAAATTCAAGAATTAATCAATAAGCTTACAAACGATGAAATTTCTATTTCTAAAGGACTAACCATAGCTAAAAGATTAAATAATAAGATTAAAAATAAAAAACTTGAAAATTTTATTTTAGGTGAAATGGAAGAAAAATATGATGACGATACTTTACCAGAATATCGTTTAGTTTTTGGTGAATCAACTTTTGAGTTTAAGAATAGAATGACAGGGATGACCGATATTAGAGGAATTACAATGCCAGAAGGCACTCATTTTAATGGAAAGTCAATTAATTATCGTCCAATTCTTTTCAACGTCTCTGAAATTGAACAAGTTGTAAAAGAAACTGAAAAGGGTGAAACTTTTAAAGTTTCATTTACTCCAGGACAGATTTCTTTAGCTCATTCGTATTTAAAAAAACTAATAAAACAAAATGATGGCTGGCAATTAATACGCGCATGGTGGTCGCATTCACCAACTTCTTTTCCAGCAATACTATTTAAATCCAAACAAAAATTAATTGATTTATTACTTGAAATTGAAAATCATTTTTTAGAAAGAGATTATGAAGAAAAAATATACAGTGAAAAATCACATTTCGATGCAAGTTTTGAAATTTCACAGCTAATTGAAAAGGCCAAATCGAAAATAATTCTAATTGATGGATATGTTGATGGAACAACTTTAAAGTTAATAAGTTCTAAGAAGGAATCTGTTTCAGTTCAAATCTTAACAGACCCCAAGTCTATTTCCGATTCTTTTAGTGTTTTAGCTGATACGTTTAATAAACAATATCATCATCTTGAAATTAAAACAACCACTGTATTTCATGACCGTTTTCTTATAATTGATGAAGTAAACTTTTACCAAATTGGTGCTTCCATGAAGGATTTAGGAAAAAAAACTTTTTCTTTTATTAAGTTAAAAGAAGCTTTTATGACAGATGCACTTTTCAAAAAGTTTCATGTCGAATGGGACAAAAAAACTACCCCCCCTCTCTCCTCAGTCGGAAGCAAGGCAAGAGCGATAGCGACTAAGGACTTATAACTTTAAAACAAATAAATTACTACTTTTGAAAGATGTAAAAAATGAGACTTTATAGAGTCCGTAGTTGCCACTACACAAAACTGGGCTTCAAACTACAGACAGTGAAGAGCATTTCATAACGCACTTTATACTAAACGTTAAGAACAATTGAAAAACCACTATGAGAAGATTATTTAAAAAAGTACCTATTACCTTTTGGACGCTTGTAATAATTGCGTTTTGTGCGTATTTAGTTTTTTCGGAAAAAGTTTCCCCAGACACCACTGAATTAGATACACTTACAAAAATACTCACCATACTTGGTATATATTTCTTAGCAATACAGGTGAAAAAGCAAACAAGAACCTCGCAAGTATCAAATGAATATTTAAATCAATCAAACTTTAAATTTAACGGATTTTGTATTGAAAATATTGAAGGTGCAAATCCTTGTCTTTGTTCAGAACACAGTGAAATAAACTACAATGAATGTTTTGATATTCATTGGTTTAACTATACTCAAATAGGAAAATTGCCAGCAAAAGACGTAAAAGTAATCTTAATCCATGGAGACGAGAGCAAAGATATTTCTGGTGTAATTAAGGATCGTAAGATAGAATCAGAAATGGTTTACAACGGTGATGAACATCAGTTTAAATTGGCTCCTCATGCTGTTCCTCTTAAATTTTTTAATACAAGAAAAAATGGAAGGTTTTACATTTTAATTGAATACAAAAGTGTTTACACAAAGATAAAATATAAACGAATCTATAGTCTAGGGTATAGTCCAACAATCAGACTTGAAGACACTCCAAAAACCTGGGTTAAAAGTATTCGGTATTACAATTTAAAACTTGAACATATTGTAGATTCCGAATCCATTTCATGGAAAGAAATAATAAAAAATTTCTGGTACAAATTACTAATACGAATTGGTATTAAAAAGGATTTAGATATTTACGAATGGTTAATTGATTTATAAAACAGATATGGCAAACGTAAGAATCAGCGTAATATATGTTGATAATAAAGTAGACTCAACTAAGCAAATATGTTCAACTTCTAAGGCAGAAATAAATAGCTTTAAAGAGGGCGAAGATATTTACCATGAAATGGCATATTCAATAGCTATTGAAATAGCCAAAAACAGTGCTGGACATGATGATATTGTTTATATATCTCACAAACTTAGTTTGGACTAAAAAGAAAAGCTGCTAACATCAACTAAAAGCCCCCATCTCTCCTAAGCATAACTACAAAATCTCTGTTCCAAGCATTCGCTTGGAACAAATACCCACCAACCCTACAACGGCAACTCAAATTTAGTTTCCCAAACTTGTTGGTCACTACTATTTTCTAGTTTCACTTTTAAAAACTTTGTATCCCCTTCTTTTGTTAAAGTTCTGTCTATAATTTTACTTATCTGTATATCCTCCTCATTATTTCTAATCTCATCATCAACCCTTGGTAAAAAAGGATACTGAATGGTAATTTTTTCATCTTCTGTATGTACCAAGCCCATAGCCGTTTCAAAAATTATTTCTTCCAACTTTTCAGCTATCATCTCATCATTTACTTCCTCTTTAGCTTTAGGATTAAGGTTACTTACCCACTTAAAAAATGCATCTACCGCATTTTCTTTTAAAATAGGACGAATGTATTCCGGAAATGGCGAGCGAATGTGTTCATTATCAGAAAACCAAAAAGTAAAGGTTTGCTCTACCATTTCGCTACTTTCAACGGTATTAGGTTCTAATGCTTTCATATGTCTTTATTTATTGTTTGTTATTTTTAATTGTTTTATTAATGTTCTTCGCTCAGTTCATTTGTTTTTTTCTGACTCACCCCCAAGTTATCTTTCGATAACTTCTCCCCCTCTCTTTGAAGAGAGGGGGCAAGGGGGAGCGTTGCTAGTTTATTTCATAAAAAAATCAGTTTGGATTCCCAAAACACTCCTATGCGAGAAACTTTTACTCATGGTCGTTTCATATTTATATATACTTTAAATTTTATTCAAAACTACCATAAACACTTTATTGCTGAAATGATATAAATCATATAGAAAAATACACGAAGTGAATTTCTACCTTGATTAATAGCCATTTATATGATTACAATCATATACAATACTGATTTATCTCATTTTACCCCCGCCCTATCCAATCTAACTTAGCACCATAATTCAAAGACTAAAAAAATGGCTGCAACAGAACTTAAGTTATTCGATTTTTCTAAAGAACCCATAAGGGTTTTACATTTCACATGGATAGCATTTTTTCTAACCTTTTATGTTTGGTTTAACATGGCTCCATTGGCAACCACCATGCTCGATAGTATTGATTGGTTGACTAAATCGCACATAAAGGTGTTAATGATATGTAATGTTGCCCTTACCATACCGGCTCGTATTGTGGTTGGTGCTATGATAGATAAATATGGTCCGAGAAGAGTTTTTTCGGGCTTAATGGTTATTATGGGAATTCCCGCCATTTTCTTTGCTTTCGGCAACTCTTTTATTCAACTGATGATAGCCCGATTAATATTAGGGTCTATAGGTGCCGGATTTGTAATTGGGATTAAAATGGTTGCCAACTGGTTTCCTGCAAAAATGGTAGGAAGAGCCGAAGGACTTTATGCAGGTTGGGGGAATTTTGGATCGGCAGCAGCAGCAGGAAGTTTACCTTTTTTCACCATACATTTAATGGATAAATGGTTAGGGTTTGGAGACGACAGTTGGAGATGGACCTTGTTTCTTAATGCACTTATTTGTATGATTTACGGAGTGGTTTACTGGTTCTTAGTAAAAGATAATCCCCCGGGAAAGAAACAAGTGATGGCTAAGAAAACCGAACCCATGATGGTTACTTCTTACAAAGATTTAGTTCAATACATTTTATGGTCGTTTCCCTTAGTTGGAGCTATGGGCGTATTAGCCTGGAAAATTCAAACCGTGCAAATTGTTACAGATGGGCTATCTCATAACCTATACTCTGAAAATGTATTGTATATTATTTATGGTGTGCTAGCTTTACTTTACATCGGACATGTAATTAAAACCTTACAAGTTAACCTTCCTTATTTAAAAGCAGGAGTGCCGGAAAAAGACAAGTACAGCTGGGGAAGTGTGGCTGCGCTAAACAGTACCTACTTTGCGAATTTCGGTGCTGAGTTAGCCGTAGTTTCCATGTTACCTATGTTTTTCGAATCAGTTTTTGCTCCATTAATGAATGATGCCGGAGAAAAAATTATGACAGCCGAAATGGCGGGATTAGTTGCCGGTTCTTTTGCCTTTGTAAACTTGGTAGCTCGTCCGTTAGGAGGTTTACTTTCCGACATGATGAGCAGCAGAAAACGAACCATGCTTATTTATATGATAGGAATTGCTATTGGATTTTTCGGAATGGCATTAATAGGAAAATATGATGCAGTGGTGGAAGGAGAGCAAACGATTGTTCCTATGTTTGATGGAATGTGGTGGCTCGTTGTTTCTGTAATCATTACTATTGGTTGTTCATTCTTTGTGCAAGGAGCTGAAGGAGCCACCTTTGCGGTAATTCCCATGGTAAATAAAAAAATGACAGGTCAAATTGCTGGTATGGCAGGAGCTTACGGCAATGTAGGTGCTGTTATCTACCTTGTTATTTTCTCTTTAGTAGATGCCAAAACATTCTTCTACATAGTAGCAGCAGGAGCTGCACTAAGCTTTATCTTTTGTTGGCTAATGCTCGAAGAACCAAAAGGCTCTCATGGAGAAGATGATGATGATGAATTTGAGAATTAAAAACTGTAAACATAAATTAACTAAAACTAACACATCATGTCAAAAACAAACATAGAACAGTGGGATGTTGAAGATGATAACTTCTGGCGTTCAACAGGAAAAAAAATAGCAAATAAAAATCTTTGGTTCTCCATCCCCGCCCTACTTTTAGCTTTTGCAGTGTGGATTATGTGGGGAGTGATTATCAAATACATGAAAGATTTTGGATATAATTTTGGCTTAACAGATGGGCTAACACCCGGTTCTGATGAGTTCAACAATGCCCTTGCCGAAGTAAATAATCTCTACTATACACTTCCCGCCATAGCCGGACTAGCAGGAGCTACCTTACGACTTCCAAACTCATTTTTAATTTCGTTAGGAGGTGGAAGAAATGTAGTTTTTGTTACTACAGCCCTATTACTTATTCCTGCTATTGGTACAGGCATAGCCTTAAGCAATTTAAATACTTCTTATATGGTATTTGCTATTATGGCAATGCTTTCCGGTTTTGGAGGTGGAAATTTCTCTTCATCTATGAGTAATATCAGTTTTTTCTATCCTAAGAAAATGCAAGGTTATGCATTGGGAATGAATGCCGGAATAGGAAATTTAGGTGTAGCTACCATGCAAAAATTAATTCCTTTTGCGGTTGGTTTTTCTTTATTTGGTGTAGCAGGGACTTCTCTTGGTGTTGAAGGTGGTGGTCCGTTAGCAGGTGTACAAAACGCTGGATGGGTTTGGGTTCCTTTACTTTTAGCTGCGGTTGTAGGTGCTTTTTTCGGAATGAACAACGTAATTACAGGCACCCCTAAATTACCAAGCACCGCTCAAGGAGTAGGCAAAACGTTATACATGGTTACGCTTGGAGTTATTGCTTCTGCCATTGGTTCTTACTTATTGGTAGGATTAAAGGTAAACATGTGGATTGTTTTACCTGTAGTAATCATATTGGCTGTATTGCTTATGAAATACGCTACTCCGGGGGAAATAAAAGCCAACCTGAACAAACAATTTTCTATACTAAGCAATAAACATAATTGGATTATGACCATTATTTACACCATGACTTTTGGTTCATTTATCGGCTTTTCTGCTGCTTTCCCTAAATTGTGTCAGGATATATTTGTTTATACCAATCCGGACAATCCCTCCTATATCAATCCAAATGCTCCCAACTTTATGTTATGGGCTTTTATCGGACCGGCAATTGGTGCCTTAGTTCGCCCAATTGGAGGAATCTTATCTGATAAATTTAACAGCGGAGCAAAAGTAACTATGGTAAGCACCTTACTACAAGTTGTTGGAGCTATAGCAGTAGCTTATTTTATAATCCAAGCTAGAGATGCTGCAACTCCCGAAACCTATTGGTGGCCATTTTTTGCTTGTTTTATGTTATTATTTTTGGCTACAGGCATCGGAAATGGCTCTACTTTTAGAAGTATTCCTTACATTTTTAATAAAGAACAAGCGGGACCTGTTTTAGGCTGGACAGCCGCTATTGCCGCTTATGGAGCTTTTATTATTCCAAAAGTTTTTGGCGAGCAAATTAAAGCCGGAACTCCGGAATATGCGCTTTATGGATTTACCGCTTATTATCTTATTTGTTTAGTATTAAATTGGTGGTACTATCAAGGACCAAAACGTGAATTCGATAACCCATAAAGATGCATAATAACTGACATATCTCATACTTTTATGCGTATTTTGAGAATACCTTTGTTGAGTAAAATAAAAAGAGAAATCTATAAAACATTATATATCATGGAAACTATAAAAAAATTATTACTGGGATTGGGTATTTTATTAAGCCTACCTACAATCGCTCAGTTTACGCTAGATGGCGAAATAAGGCCAAGATTTGAATACCGAAATGGTTTTAAAAACATACTCGATTCTACACAAAGCCCTGCTGCGTTTGTTGATCAAAGAACAAGATTAAATTTTGGCTATAAAACAGATGGCTACATTTTTAAAATTACCGTTCAAGATATTCGTGTATGGGGTAGCCAACCACAAACAGTAGGAACAGCTGCTCAACAAAATAATAACGGAGCTTACATTGCTGTTCATGAAGCTTGGGTAGAAGCATTATTAAATGAAAAATGGTCGTTAAAATTTGGTCGTCAAGAAATTGCTTATGATGATCATCGTATTTTCGGGGATTTAGGTTGGGCACAGCAATCAAGAGCTCATGATGCGGCTTTATTAAAATTTAAAAATGAAAAAACAAAAATAGATTTTGGTGTTGCTTACAATCAGGATAAAGCAGCACTTAGCGGTACAGATGCTCAATTTGGCACATACAAAGCCATGCAATACATGTGGTTAAACCATAAACTATCTGATAATTTTAATGCCAGCATTCTCTTTTTAAATTTAGGCAAAGAGCAATTAGATTATGATAGTTCAGGTGTCGCTCCGGGAACTGCTACTGTTTACTATAAAGATAATTATAGTCAAACTGCAGGAACCAGATTGGTTTACAAAAAAGATAAATTTCAATTAGCAGGTGCTTTTTACTACCAAATGGGTATTGATGGCAATAGAAATACTGTTTTTACTGATGTAAAAGGCGAATATAACAGAGAAATTCAAGCTATAAATGTTAGATTGGAAGCCAACTATAAAATATCAGAAAAATTTGCTGTACATGCAGGTTTTGAGCACCTCAGTGGTCAAAGTCAAACAGACACCTCTTTTAGCTACAGAACAGTAAACCATTCATTCACGCCTCATTTTGGTACTAACCACAAATTTAATGGCTACATGGATTACTTCTATGTAGGCAACCATATTAATTCTGTTGGTTTAAATGATGCTTTTTTTGGCTTAAAATACACGCATAAAAAGTTTTGGTTAGGAGCTGATGTTCACTATTTCTTAGCTGCCGAGAAAGTACGTGATGGCTACAAAATTCAATTAGACAATAATGCTGCAATTGCGGCAGGAACTCCGCTTTCTGAAATTGACCAATTACAAGCAATGGATAGCTATTTAGGAACAGAAATAGATTTTACATTAGGTTTTAAACTTTCTAAAGGTGTAGATGTTAAAGGTGGATATTCTGTATTGATAAACACTGAAACCTTATCTTATTTAAAAGGCGTTACAGATGCTAATGGTAGAGGAGTTGAAGGTACTCATAATGGATGGGGTTGGTTAATGTTAACCATTAAACCAAAATTTATTACTGGAGAAGAGAAAAAAGAAACTCCAACCCTTAATTAAAAAAATATTCGTCTTATGATAAACATCATAAACAAAAAGAATTTTCATAGCTACATTTGCTTAGTTTTAGAGTAACCGTAAGTAGTTTACAAAAACATGTAGTTTTTTAGTTAGGTCAAAAGGTCGCACACCTCTCAGGTTGCGGCCTTTTTGGTTACTCAAAGTATGATGCACATCATAACTTCTAAAATTGTTTAAAATTAACTTTGTTAGACAAGTTGATAACAAACTAATGAAGACAACCACTACCATATTATCCGTTTTAATTATAAGTGTATGCTCAGGATGTGTAAAAAATGCTATTGAACCCGTTGAAACCACTCCAACCAATACAAATACTATAGCTAATGAAAACATTACTTACAACAAAAACATTAAACCTATAATAGACCAAAATTGCGGTGGATGTCATCATCCACAAACATTAAACATATTGCCTTATCTAACCAATTATGAAGAAGTAAAATTTGAGGCTGAAAACGGCACACTGGTTTCTACTATTTTTGATGAAAATCCACGATTGATGCCCCCTTCAAATCCACTGTTAAACAAAGAAAAAAAATTAATAACCAAATGGATAAACCTGTATTATCCTAAATAATAAAAACCCATGTCAAAATCTATCCAACTAATATTGCTCATACTAATTGTACTAAGTGGCTGTAAAAAAGACAAGAACATTGAACCCTTCAGTCCCGAAGAAGATTTTTATGGAGATTATAATCCTACTTTCATTTCTCCTCCTAGCCTCACCTACTTGCCTCCAATGAGAAATCCGGAATTTAATAAAATGAGTGCTGAAGGTGTTGCTCTCGGGAAAAGTTTATATTACGACAAAATATTGAGTACCAACGGACTTTCTTGCTCTTCTTGCCATTTAAAAGAAGAATCCTATTCCATTTCTATTATGGGGCCCACAGGAACAGCAGTGCTTCCACATGTAAACATTGGTTGGCATCAATATCATGGTTGGAATGGTGGCGAGCATCATTTGGATGATGTTGCTCTTGCAGATTTAGCTGAAGGCAATCCCTTTTTAAATGCCAATAACGATAGCATTCTTAATAGATTTAAAAGAAACGAGTTCTATCAAAAAGCTTTTTGGAAAACATTTGGTATAAAAATTACCGAATTAAGCACTCCAGAAAGACAGAAATATATCAGCTATGCACTAGCTCAATTTATGCGTAGCATGGTTTCCGGAGATGCTAAATTTGATAAATACATGCGTGGAGAAGCTGCGTTAACTTCTTCTGAAATGAATGGCTTTGTTGTTTATATGGACGATAACCGTGGAGATTGTTACCACTGCCACGGAAGTGCTGGAAATCCACTTTGGACCGATGGTGAATTCCACAACAATGGCTTAAACAGTTCTTTTTCAGGTGTTGACCAAGGAAGGTTTTTAGTTACTGTAAACCCAGCGGATATGGGGAAATTTAGAACACCAACATTGAGAAACATTGCATTAACAGCTCCTTATATGCACGACAATCGTTTTGCAACGTTAGAAGAAGTTATCGATTTTTACAGTAGTGGTTTGCAACAATCCGCAACTGTAGATCCCCTAATGACACATATTAATCAAGGAGGAGCTCAATTGTCTGCATCCGACAAAATAGATTTATTAGCTTTTTTACGCACCTTAACTGATTCTACATTTATTAATAATCCCGACTTTTACTAAGGAAACCACTCTTTTGATGATTTATATCATTTTTTAAGCTACAAATCAGCAGTAATTTTATCAAAAATGAAATATTAATGTGAAAAGCATCATAGATATTTAAATTGATAAAAACAGAAAAAAATGAAGATAATAGATCATGAAACAGGAAAAAGACTAAAAGAGTTAAAAACTTCTGACCCTGTAAAAGCAAATGCCGAGAAAGACGAAATTTCCATTGAAAGTGAACTTTCTCCAATGGATCCTCCTGATGCCTATTCAACTCTTGCTCAGTTGAAAAATGAAGACACCCCTTTTAATGATGCACTGAGTGTTTTTGTTGAAGAACATAAAGAACTATCTAAAATTATTGATGACTTTGAAAAAGCGTTAAGTGCATTTAAAGAAGCTCAGTATGTAATTAATGATGAAATAAACAACAGTTTTAAACAGTTTTTTGATTTTTTCGATAACAATTTACTGCCTCATAACAGAAAAGAAGAAAAAATTCTTTTCCCTATTCTTAATAAAGCACTTTTAGCCAACAATGAACATGGCACAGGAGAAGAACCAATTACAGCCGTTGACCTTATGGAAGATGATCATATAAAGTTTATTCAACTTGGCTCACTTACTTTTAATCTTTTAGGTTTAGCCCCTAGGTATAGAGATGTTCAAGCCAGAATGTTTACCTATGATGTAGCTTATAACAATGCTAAAGAGCTGGTTGAACTGCTTAAGCTTCATATTTTTAGAGAAGATAATACCCTCTTTCCGCTTGCTCAGAAATTTTTAAGTGCTGAAGAATTAAAAGCCATTCAGTTAGAATTGCATTAATTTTATCTAAAATTGAGTAATTTTCAATCAAAATAAAACAAACACCCTTTATTAAAAAGGTAATTAGTAAAAAAACATGAGCCCAACATCTCAAATAAAAGATCAATTTGGTAGAGTTCACGACTACTTAAGAATTTCTCTTACAGAAAGATGTAATTTAAGATGTTTTTATTGCATGCCTGTAGAAGGTATTGAACTCTCTGAAAAATCTCATTTAATGAGTCATGAAGAAGTAATTGCCATTGCTAAAACTTTTGTGGAGATGGGAGTAAAAAAAATTAGATTAACAGGTGGAGAACCTTTAATTAAAAAAAATATTGAAAAAATTATTACTGAATTAACTCAACTACCCATAAATTTAGGCATTACTACCAATGGAATTTTACTCGACAATTATGTTGAATTATTTAAAGCTTCAGGAGTTAAAGATGTAAATATTAGTTTAGATACGCTAGATAAAAAGAAGTTTGAAGAAATTACCAGAAGAGATTATTTTGATAGAGTTATCAATAACATCAATCTTTATGAGGCAAATGGTTTTAATGTAAAAATTAATAACGTAATTATTAAAGGAGTTAATGATAATGAAATAACCGACTTTATAGCCTTTACAAAAGATAAAAATGTTGCCATCCGATTTATTGAGTTTATGCCTTTTGATGGGAATAAATGGAACAACGAAAAAGTAATTACCTTTAATGAAATTTTATCAGCTGCCGAAGAAAAATATGGTTCTGAAAACATTATCAAACTAAAAAGCAAGAAAAACGGAACAGCTAAAAACTTTCAAATAAAGGGATACAAAGGTTCTTTTGGAGTTATTAGCACTGTTTCTAATCCATTTTGCGATAGCTGCAACAGAATTAGATTAACAGCTAACGGAAGAATAAAAAATTGTTTATTCTCCTCTTCAGAGACCAATCTTTTAACACCACTTAGAAATGGTGAGGATATTAAACCCATTATTATAGATGGCATTTACCACAAAAAACAAGTGAGAGGCGGCATGACTTCCGACAAAGATTTTTTTGACCCTGAGAAAAATGCCAACAACAGAACAATGATAGCTATTGGAGGTTAACTAATAAATCTAATAAATTCAATCCCCAAGCTAATTATAAGAAGGTGCCGAGCGAATTTTTGATGGAGTATAAATAATAGAAAGTTCTGTTCCACCTCTTCCATTACTTGAATTATTTAAAGATGAAGTATTATAATCATAACTCATTCTATAAATAATGTTTTTATGCATAATTCCGGCATTAATTATTACTGCATCATTCCATCTTACGTCAACTCCACCAACTAATGTATAATCATTGTCTTTCAGTTTATAATACGCTAATGCTCCAAAGTTTATTTCTTTAGCTGTTCTTTGTAAAAGAAACAACGAACGTACATCTATCATTAAGTTCGGATTTACATCAAACTTACTTCCTCCATTAAAAGTCCATCTAATTGGCAACTTAGAATCGCTTGCATCTGTAAACGATTCTTTTGGCATATTGATATGAAACAATGAAGCTCCAACATAAGGTCTTATTTTTGATTCTTTATCGGTATGCACATAAGCAACTCCCCAATTAAAATCGGGAACTACTAAATTGTTTTTACTAAACATTTCTCCTGAAGGAATATCCTCATTAAAACCACCATTACTATATTGGCTATCAAAAATAAATTCTTGCTGATCAATTCTCTTATATAAGACTCCTGCTTGTAAACCCGTAAGAATCTTGTACTTATTTTGTAGCGGATCTGAAATTTGATAACTTCCTGAAATCATAAAGTTAAAAGCATTAATAAATCCGGCTAAATCATTATTGGTAGCATAAGCCCCAACTCCCCACCTAGCATTCAATTTAGTATCGAAAGTTATTCCCGTTGAAGTAAAACTAGAGGAAGATATTGATCCCCATTGTGTTCTGTACAGAGCACCAATTCTAAAATCTCCATTATCTGTATATCCCGTTAATGCTGGATTTAATAATATAGGAGAAGCATCATATTGGGACAAATGAGCGTCTTGAGCTTTTAGTTGATTACAAAAACCAAAAACTACTACTATTGAAATTATATATATATTTTTCATACGTTTTTAAATTTTAAAACATTAACTATCTTATCTTATTAAAGCAATTTTTCCTGATTTATCATATTTAACCCCATCAATGGTTTCTGCTTTAATGGTGTAAACATAAGTACCTATTGGGACTTCTTCTCCATTGTGTGTTCCGTCCCAACCATCCTGTGCATCATTAGAACTAAAAATCATTTCTCCCCACTCATTATAGATTCTGAAATTAACATACACAAATGGACCTCCCCTCACAAAGAACACATCATTATTTCCATCACCATTAGGTGTAAAAGCAGTAGGGAAATTAGGGGGATAAATAATAATATTATCTTCCTCAATTTTAATTTCTTTGCTTGTAGAATCAACACAACCAGCAGCACTCGTAACATATTGAGTAATTACATATACTCCCGGAACGGTATAATTATATACAGGATTTTGAATATTTGATGTTCCTAAATCATCTCCAAAATCCCAGTTCCATGAACTTGCTCCTGACGATTGATCATTCATATTTACATCAACTCCGGCATAGAAAGGTGGAAGTCCAAAACTAAAATTGGCAATTGGTAAAGGATTAATTGTGATGGACTGAGAAATACTGTCTTTACAGCCTGTAGTAGTTGTTACCACTAAGGTAATGGTATAATTTCCTGCAGAAAGATAAGTATGTGTAGGATTTTGAACAAATCCAAACCCACCATCACCAAAGTTCCATTCCCAACTTAATATACTTCCTGATGCAACCAAGGTACTATCATAAAAATTAATTGGTTGTTCAACACATTGACCTGAAAAACTAAAATCAACCGTTAACGGATTATTAACCGTAATGGTCATCGTATCCGCTCTATCAGAACAAGTAGTTCCACTAATTGTTGTTAATATTATCTGAACACTTCCATTAGTAATATCGACAGCACTCATCACATAAACAGCATTCAAATCTGTATTATTGGGAACAAAAGTACCCGTTCCACTAGTTGTCCACGTTCCTCCTGTAGCATACTGTACATTACCATTTAAGTAAACAGAATCAACTGTAGTACAAATGGTTTGATTAGTTCCCGCATCTGCAATTGGTACATAATCAAAGTTTATAGTTATAGTATCATTTCCTGAAGAACAACCTCCATCATTATTTGTTGTTGTTAAATAGATATCTACAGAACCTGCTGCAGAATCTGCTGCACTTGCCATATAAAAGGCGGTTAACACCGTATCTGATGGATTAAATGCTCCTGTTCCATTGGTTGTCCATATTCCTGTAGAAGAACCTCCTGAAACAACTCCAGTTAATGGTACATTTAAGTTGTCAGCACAAATAGTTTGGTCTACTCCGGCATTAGCGTATGCTGCACTTCCAAATGTCACTATCATAGTATCAGATGCTGCTGCACAGTTACCATTATTGGTTGATGTTAAAATAAACATTATCGTTCCTGCAGTTGTATCTGCTGAAGTAATCTGATAAATTGGTGTCATAACAGAATCATGTGGAAAGAATGTTCCTGTTCCGGTGGTAGTCCATTGTCCGGTAGTAGAACCATTAAATACAGCTCCCATCAATTGCAGTTGAGTACTTGTTAAACAAACCGACTGATCTGGACCAGCATTAACACCAATACCCGTAGTTATTGAAATTAATAATGAATCCATAACAGGATTACATAACCCGTTATTGGTTGAAGTTAAGTAAATAGTAACTCCTCCATTAGATATATCTGCAGCACTTGCAGTATATGTTGGGTTCATTATAGTATTATTTGAGAAAGTTCCTGTTCCACTTGTTGTCCATGTTCCTGTTGTAGTTGAACCACTAACAGAGCCATTTAAACTAAACGTAGCATTTGTTCCACATACAACTTGGTCAAGTCCTGCTTCAACAATAGGAGCTGGTGTAATGGTTAGCACCATAAAATCTGCTGCCGGACTACAACTATTGGTTGCATTCAATACTAAATTAACCGAACCGGCAGCAGTATCTGCACTACTTGGTATATAAGTAGCATTTAAAACAGTATCAGAAGGTACAAAAGTACCAGAACCTGAAGTAGTCCATTGTCCACTTGTTGCTCCTCCTGTAATTGAACCATTTAAGGTTATTGTTGCATTATTAGCACAAACCGTTTGATCCGCTCCTGCATTGGCTGTTCCTGTTGGAAACAAGTTAATAACAACTGTATCTGTTACAGGAGCACAATTTCCAATATTGGTTGCTGTAAGATATAAAACAACCCCTTGATTTACAGAATCTGCTGCACTCGCATTATAAGTAGCATTAAGCGTAGTATTGTTTGGCGTAAATGTTCCTGTTCCACTTGTTGACCAACTTCCTGTGTTAGATGCTCCCGATACACTTCCATTTAAAGGAACATTTAAATTACTAACACAAACTGTTGTATCATTACCTGCATTTACAACTGGTGATGGTGTAATGGTTATTATCATATCATCAGTTGCATTATTACAACTATTTGCAGTTAGTGTAATGGTTACCGAACCACTAGCTATATCTGCCGCACTAGGAAGATAAGTTGCATTTAAATTGGTATTGTTTGGAGAGAATGCTCCTGTTCCACTTGTTGACCAAACTCCACCTGATGCATTTCCTGTTATTATTCCGGTTAAACTTACATTAGCATTGTTAGCACAAACAGATTGATCCGCTCCTGCATTTGCTCCTCCGGCAGGTAAAATAGTTATTACCATATCATCAAAAACAGCATTACAATTGCCGTTATTTGTTGATGTTAACGTTAACGTTACTGTTCCTGCTATCGAATCTTGAGCACTAGCTTGATAAACCGCATTCAAATTGGTATTACTAGGAACAAAAACACCTGTTCCCGAAGTTGTCCAAACACCTGTTGAAGTTGGACCACTAACAGAACCACTTAAATTTACACTTAAATTATTCACACATATTGTTTGATCTACTCCTGCATTAACTACAGGTTCAGGTGTTATTGTCAACAACATAGAATCAACAACACTTAAACAATTTCCATTTCCTGTAGATGTTAGATATAACATTACAGAACCATTTGCTATTTCTGAAGCAGTTGGTGTATAGGTTGCATTTAAAGTAGTATTATTTGGAGCAAAAGCACCTAAACCTCCCGACCATTGAGCTCCAGTTGCAATGCTAACTGCTCCGTTTAATGTTGCTGTTGCGTTATTAGCACACACAGATTGATCTACACCTGCACTAACTGTTGGGGCTGGCGTAAAGGTAATAACCATTTGATCAGCTTCCGGATTACAATTGCCATTTCCTGTTGTAGTTAACGTTAATGTTAAACTTCCGGAGGCTATTTCACCACTTGTTGGTGTATAGATAGCATTTAACGCAGTGTTACTCGGTGTAAATATTCCTAATCCACCTGTCCACTGACCACCTGAAGCTAAATTAACCGAACCATTTAAAGTAACATTTGCATTATTGGCACACACTGTTTGGTCTACTCCTGCATTGGCTGTTGGTGGTGGAATAATTGTAATCGTCATATTGTCAGATACAGCATTACAATTTCCATTTCCTGTTGTAGTTAATGTTAACGTTACCATACCTGCTGTTATTTCTCCTGCTGAAGGAGTATAGGTTGCTCCTAATGATGTATTACTTGGAGTAAATACTCCTGCCCCACCTGACCAAACTCCTCCTGTTGCTCCTGTTACGGAACCATTTAGAGTAACTGTAGGGTTATTACTACACGATGTCAAATCAGCACCCGCATTAGCTGTTGGGATTGGTGTTATTGTTAAAGTCATACTATCAGTAACTGCTAAACAATTTCCATTTCCTGTTGTAGTAAGGTAAAGTACTACTGAACCAGCTGTAATTTCTGTTGCTGAAGGAGTATAAGTAGCATTTAAGGTATTATTGTTTGGAGTAAATGTTCCACTTCCTCCCGTCCAAACAGCTCCTGTTGCTATTGTTATAGAACCATTTAATGTAATTGTTGGGTTATTAGCGCATACCGTTTGATTTACTCCAGCTTCAACAGTTGGTGATGTTGTAAAGAAAACTGTCATATTATCTGATGTAGAAGCACAATTGCCATTTCCGGTTGTTGTCAATGTTAGTGTTACCGAACCTGAAGCAATTTCTCCGGCAGTTGGATTATAGGTTGCATTTAGCGTATTATTATTTGGTGTAAATACTCCTAACCCGCCTGACCAAACTCCACCAGTTGCAATAGTAACTGAACCATTTAAAGATATGGCAGCATTGTTAGAACATAAGGTTTGATCTGCTCCTGCATTAGCAGTTGGTGGCAGTGTAAATGTTAATTGAACATTGTCCGAAACAGCATTACACAAACCATTTCCTGTAGAGGTTAATGTAAGTATTACACTACCATTAGAAATCTCAGTTGCAGAAGGAGTATAAATAGCATTTAAAGCTGTAGCACTTGGATTAAATGAGCCAGTTCCTCCCGACCAAACTCCTCCTGTTGCTCCAGAAACCACTCCGGAAAGTGTTGCACTTGCATTATTCGCACATAATGTTTGGTTAGCTCCTGCATTAACTTGAGGGGCAGGAGTTATCGTAATGGTCATGTTATCAGTTTCTGCATTACAACTACCATTTCCTGTAGTGGTCAACGTTAGTGTTACTGTTCCTGCGGTTATCTCAGCAGCTGAAGGCATATAAGTTGCATTAAGTGTGGTATTGTTAGGAGTAAATGTTCCTGTTCCTCCTGACCAAATTCCGCCTGATGCTATCGTAACCGATCCATTTAAGGTTACTAATGCATTATTTCCACAAACTGTTTGGTCTATTCCTGCATTTACGGTTGGAGCTGGGGTTATGGTAATGGTCATGTTATCAGTTACTGCATTACAGTTTCCATTACCTGTTGTGGTTAACGTAAGGTTTACAGTTCCAGCAGCTATTTCTGCGGCAGTAGGAGAATAAGTTGCATTTAAAGTGGTGTTATTGGGTGTAAAAGTTCCCAATCCTCCTGACCAACTTCCGCCTGTTGCTCCTGTAACAGAACCATTTAAACTAACATTCGAATTGTTGGCACAAACGGTTTGATTTACTCCTGCATTTGCTGTTGGTGCAGGTGTAAACGTTATCAATATATTATCACTTACAGCATTACAATTTCCATTACCTGTTGTTGTTAGCGTTAGTGTTACATTTCCACTAGTAATTTCTCCTGCTGTTGGTGTATATGTTGTATTTAAAGAAGTATTATTTGGAGAAAATGTTCCTGCTCCTCCTGACCAAACTCCTCCTGTTGCTATTGTAACTAACCCTGCTAATGTAACATTCGGATTATTTTCACAAACACTTTGATTTGCTCCTGCATTTGCTGTTGGTGCAGGACCAAAAGTAACTACCATAGAATCTACTTCAGGATAGCAAGTTCCATTACCAGTTGTAGTTAAATACAAAGTAAGCGATCCATTAGAGATTTCTCCCGCTGTTGGTGTATATGTTGCATTTAATGCCGCTGCATTAGGAGCAAAAGTTCCCGCTCCTCCTGACCAAACTCCTCCTGTTGCAATAGTTACAGCTCCATTTAAGGAAACCGCTGGATTATTACCACAAACGGTTTGATCAACACCTGCATTAACTGTTGGAGCAGGTGTAAATGTAATATTTACCTGATCTGTTTCAGGAAAACAAATACTGGTTGAAGCTAACGTCAATGTAACATTTCCAGCTAATATATCTCCATTACTTGGAACATACTGGGCATTTAAAGTCGTATTATTTGGCACAAAAATACCAGAACCATTAGATGACCAAATACCTGTTGTAGCTCCTCCTGTAACAGAACCATTTAGTTGAGCACTATCATTCGCACAAACAATAATATCAGCTCCTGCATTAACAAATATTTTCCCTGAAAACTCAGAAAAATAACCAAACCTAGTACCTGAAGATGCTCCTCCATTAATTAATCCTACAGAAAAAACATCCGTAGAATTCGTAATTAAATTATTCGTTCCTACAGGAACATCAGTTGTATTATAACTTATTTGTGCTGCTAGCCAAATACCTCCTGTATTAGGAACAGGAGTAAAAGCAGTTGCCGGTATTAAAGTTGAATTTCCATTTAATTGAAAATTACCTTCATTACCAGCTTGTACAACTATATTTAATCCAAAATACTCTGTTGTTGATCGTACAACATTAACTTGCGAAGAACCCGCACAATTTAACGGTGGCAATAAAGCTCCTCCAGTTTCACATCCAAATCCGGATACATGATAAACATAAGCAGGTTGAGAACATGTAATATATGTTGATGGGTTAGTGATAGTAACTCTATAAGTTTCGCCAGCAAATAAAGTAGCTACATTTACTCCTGCTACATTTATAACATTATTATTAGCTGTTGAAACAATGTAGGCATATTCAGGAGTTGTTAATCCTCCTTTAGTTACAATATATTCATTCCCTACAATATCAACTGGTACAATTTGATCTCCGTTAATATCTCTACATCCCGCAGGTGCAGGATTTACAGAATCATCTTTTATAGAAACAGCAATTGGTTGATCTGAAACTATAGCAGTACCTGCAGGATTATCCGCTCCAACACCTCCAGTAACGGCCCCTGAATAAGTTTGCCCTCTGTTTAAAATTATAGAATATGACGTTAAAGCCGGATGTCCTCCATCTAAAGGTACTCTAGGGTAAATCAATACAGTTGTATTATCAACTGTTGCTACAATATCAAAAGAGGTATAGGCAGGAGGTGTATATGTACCATTTGCCCAAGTATTCTGAAAAGGAGTATAAAATTCTGTTCCAAGACCATTTGCTCCTTTCAAAGCAAAAATATCTGGATTTAAAGGTGTAGTAACTTCATAATAACAAGTTATGTTTGCTGTTGAAGAAATATGAAGCCCTGTATTTAAAACCACATCCTGAGGTGCTGTTTCTAGATCAGCTGTATGCGGTGTCATATCCTCAATATGACCTGAATTTGCAGGTATATTTATAACTATTGGAGTTCCTCCATTAAAAGCTAAATTAGCTGGTTGTTCAATAGTAACCGTTGCAGCTGTTGCTCCAGTTGCCATTACTAACCTTAACCCATGAGTTCCTGCTGCCCCATGTCCTGAAGTAACTTCAGGTGGTGCAAACCAAAACTCATTGCTAGTTTGTGCAAAAGAGAGATTAAAAAAACAAATTGAGATTATTATAAATACGAGAAAGTAACTTCTTTTCATAAACTATATTTTTTTTAACAATGTTGGCTTTTACCGTTTTTAGATATAAAAGGTTTCATTTAAGATTTATTACCAGACAAGATTATTTCTTATTCACCTGAAAAAAATCATATTTTTAACCCTATTTATAAACTAACTTTGACACATATTAAATACTAATTGATATGGATTCCTTTTTAAAACAGTACTGCTCAAAAGAATGGATAGATTTTATTGAATTTCACAAATCCGTTTACACCTTACAAAAAGACAATCTTGTTTTTAAAGAAGGCGATGATGTTAAAGGATTATTCATCATTAATAAAGGAAAAGTAAAAGTATTTTCAAACGAATCAACTGGTAAGGAAAAAATTTTTAGACTTGCAGGGGAAGGAGAAATTTTAGGACATAGAGGCTTTGGTGGAGATTGGGTTTATCCTGTTTCTGCCAAGACATACGAAGAAACTACCCTTTCTTTTATACCTTTAAATATATTTAACTTACTAGCAAAAACCAATATTGAATTTACCTATCAACTAATGATGTTTTTTGCCGAAGAACTCAGAAATTCAGAAACGAAAATTAATCACCTTCAAGTAAAAAATAGAGTTGCCAGAGCAATTCTTTACAATTATACCATTTTTGGTGCTGACAAAAAAGACCCACAACTTTTAAGTTTTACCATTCCTCGTAAAGATTACGCCAGCTTGACAAATACCACCTATGAAAGTATCATTAGAGCTCTTAAAGAACTCAATGATGAAAAAATTATACGAAGCTCTGGAAAAAATATAAAAATCCTAGATTTCAATGCTCTTGAAAGCTTAGCCATTTAACAATTTCTCTCTTTCATTCTTATTTCTTATCTAAAGTAGTTTATGACTAAAATCATAAACTACTATGATTCATGTCATTTCTTTTATCTGAAAATCAGCTGAATTTTATACCATAACTAAGATTTAGTAATAAAATATATGATTCGAATCAATAAAAGATAAAAACAATGAAACTAAAATCAATTGTAATATCACTTTCTATTGTTACTATAAGCATTAATTTAAATGCACAAAACGGTAAAGAAGTGTTTAAACAAAATTGTAGTGCTTGTCACTCTATAGGTAAAGGAAAATTAGTTGGTCCCGACTTAGAAGGAATACACACTAAGCGATCTGAAGAATGGATTCTTAGTTTTGTAAAAAATGCACAAGCTTTTGGAAAAAAAGATGCTGATGCAAAGGCAATAATTACAGAATATGGCTATCCTATGCCAAATCAAAATGTTAATGATGCTGAAATAAAAGCTATAATAAACTACATTGCAGAAAGCAGCCCTACTACTACAAATTCTGTTGAAGAAGCAGAACCAGTAGAAGAAATTACTGCTGATCCAATCTTAGACCCTGCAAACGCTTCTGCTAGTGATATAACAACAGGTTTACATTTGTTTGAAGGAAGCAAAAGACTCGAAAATGGCGGAGTATCATGTATCACATGTCATAATGTTCAACATAGAGATTTAATTGGAGGTGGTTTACTCGCTAAAGATCTAACAAAAGTATATGAAAGATTGGGTGGAGCAGGGCTAAACGGGATACTAAGTGCACCTCCTTTTCCTGCTATGGCTTCCTCATATCAAAATCATCCACTAACAGAAAAAGAAATATATCAACTTTCTGCATTTTTTAATGATGCAGCAGTAAACAATGTATATCAACCACAAAGAGTATATAACGATCACCTACTTATTTATGGAGGAGGAGTAGCCTTCTTAGTAATAGCCTCTATTATATTATTAGTATATATAGAACGAAAAAGAAAATGTGTGAAAGAAAACATTTACAAGAGACAAATTAAAGCAGCAACATCAAAAAATATTTATTAACACACGCCTCTCTTCTTCTAGGAGATTAATAGGCACTTAAAACAAAAAATTATGAGCTGGATTGAAGATATCATATCACCCAAAACCCGTAAATGGGAAGAATTTTATCGTAACAGATGGCAATATGACAAAGTTGTACGAAGTACTCACGGTGTTAACTGTACAGGTGGTTGCTCATGGGCAATCCATGTAAAAGATGGTATTGTTGTGTGGGAAATGCAACAAATAGATTACCCACAATTTAACAAAGAAGTTCCTCCTTACGAACCAAGAGGTTGTCAAAGAGGCATTTCCTATTCATGGTATTTATATAGCCCTATCCGTGTTAAATACCCTATTATGAGAGGTGCTTTATTAGATTTATTTAATGCTGAAAAAGAAGCGACCGGAGGTGATTTGGTTAAAGCTTGGGAAAACTTACAAAAAGACCCCGTAAAAAGAGCAAGATACCAAAGAGCAAGAGGTAAAGGTGGTTTCAGAAGAGTTAGATGGGATGAAGCATTAGATTTAATTGCTGCTGCTAACATATATACTGTACAAAAATATGGTTCTGATAGAATTATTGGTTTTGCTCCAATACCAGCAAAAAGTATGCTGAGTTACGCCTCCGGTGCCAGATATCTACAATTAATGGGCGGTGTAAACTTAAGTTTCTACGATTGGTATTGTGATTTACCAAATGCTTATCCTGAAATTTGGGGAGAACAAACAGACGTGTGCGAAAGTGCTGACTGGTTCATCTCTAAATTTATTGTTTCTATGGGGGCAAATTTAGGGATGACCAGAACTCCTGATATTCACTTCTTCTCAGAAGCTCGTCATAATGGGACAAAAACTGTAGTAATGTCTCCTGATTTTAGTATGGTTACCAAACATGCCGATCAATGGATTCCTGTTCACGCAGGTTCTGATGGTGCTTTTTGGATGGCTGTTACACATGTAATTTTACAAGAATACCACGTCAACAAGAAAACACCTTATTTTATTAATTACGTAAAAAGATATACCGATTGTCCTTTCTTAGTTCGTTTGAATAAAGAAGGAGACAAATTAGTTCCTGGAAGAATGGTTAGAGCTAATGAAATGGCTTCATACAAAGACATCGATAACGGTGATTGGAAATTCTTAAATTTCGATACCAAAACCAACAATCTAGTTGTGCCAATAGGTTCTATGGGACAAAGATGGGACGGAAAAGATGGCAACTGGAATTTAACCTATACTGATGATGTTACCGGTGCTGAATACGACCCGGAATTAACATTTATAGATAAACACGATGACGTTGCTCAAGTTGAATTTGTAGAATACGGATTAGATAAAAAAGCGATGAGAGGCGTACCTGTTCGTTACTTAACTTTAGCCTCTGGCGAAAAAGTTCCTGTTGCAACCATCTACGATTTAACCATGTCGCAATATGGAGTTAGTAGAGGTTTAGCAGGCGATTATCCAACTTCTTATGACGACAAAGATCAAGCATATACTCCTGCTTGGCAAGAAATATTTACTGGAATTGGTAGAGATACAGTATTACAATTGGCTAGAGAATGGTCGGATACTGCAGAAGTTACCGAAGGTAAATGTATGGTAATTGTTGGGGCAGCTATTAATCACTGGTTTCATGGAAACCTGATGTACCGAGCTTCTATTATGGCACAAATGCTAACCGGCTGTAATGGCAAAAATGGTGGTGGAATGAATCACTATGTTGGACAAGAAAAGTTGGCTCCAATGGATTCATGGTCAACCATTATGAGTTCTAAAGATTGGGGAACTATCCCAAGATTACAACAAGGACCTATTTGGCACTACATCAACTCTTCACAATGGAGGTATGATGGAAATCAAAAATTCTATAACTCCGTTCCTGAAAACAAATTAGCACATACACATACTGCCGATTGGGCTGTAAAAGCAGTTCGTAACGGATGGATGCCCTACTATCCACAATACAACAAAAATAATTTCGAAATAGTGAAAGATGCTCAAAAAGCAGGTTGTAATTCTGATGACGAAATGCGTGACTACATTGTTAAACAATTAGTTTCTGGCGAATTAAAACATGCTGTAGTTGAACCGGACGAAGAAATTAACTTCCCAAGAAACTGGTTTATTTGGAAAGGAAATGCCATCGGAACTTCTGCAAAAGGGCATGAATATTTCTTAGACCATTATTTAGGCACACATACCAATAAAATTGCAGATGAAGTAGCTGGTGATATTGTTGAAGACATTGTGTTCAAAAAAGAAGGAGCAAGAGGAAAAATGGATTTAGTAATTGATATTAATTTCCGTATGGATACCTCAGCACTTTATTCTGACATTGTACTTCCTACCGCTTCTTGGTACGAAAAAGCAGATATCAACTCAACAGATATGCACTCGTTTATCCATCCACTTTCTGCAGCAATTGATCCTGTTTGGGAATCAAGAACAGATTGGCAAATTTTTGAAGCATTAGCCGAAAGAGTAAGCTCTATGGCTCCAAAATATTTACCCGGAATAATGAAAGATGTAGTAAATTCACCTTTACAACACGATTCTAAAGATGAAATTACTCAACCTCGTTTACAAGATTGGAGCAAAGGCGAATGTGAAGCAATTCCAGGAAAAACAATGCACAAAATTGGATTTGTTGAAAGAGATTACTCTAAAATTTATGATAAATTTATTTCGCTAGGAAATGGTATTGCCAAAAATGGTTTAGGAGCACACGGTAACCACTATAATTGTGAAGATGTTTATGGCGAAATGTTAGAAAACAGACAACACATCAGTAAGTGGGATGACGGAACAGAATACCCATCATTAAAAGAAGATGTGGAAGCTATCAATGCTGTATTAAAATTATCAACCCTTACAAATGGTAAGTTAACTAAACGAGCTTACGAAATAATGGGTAAAAAAATAGGTATTAAAGAGATTGAAAGATTGGGGGATGGCTACGAGCAAATTGAAATGGAATACAGAGATCTACAAGCTCAACCAAAACGATACAATTCATCACCACTTTGGTCGGGGTTAATGCATGAAGGAAGAACCTACGCTGCCTATACCTACAACGTAGATATGTTAGTTCCATGGAGAACATTAACCGGAAGACAACATTTCTACCTTGACCATGATGCTTATATTGCTTTTGGAGAACATTTATCTACTTACAAACCATCTCCAACACCTGAAGCTTATGGTGATTTAAGGGTTACTGTAAATGATGGAAAAGCAAGAGTATTAAATTGTTTAACTCCTCACGGAAAATGGCACATTCACTCAACTTACGGTGATACCTTAAGAATGTTAACCTTATCAAGAGGTGGAGAACCATGTTGGCTAAGTGAGCAAGATGCTGAAGAATTGGGAATTAAAGATAACGATCATGTAGAAGTTTATAATGACCACGGAACCTATGTAACCCGTGCTTGTGTAAGTGCTCGTATTCCTAAAGGAGTTTGTATCGTTTACCATGCTGTGGAAAGAACCTACAACATTGCCAAATCTCAAGAAAGAAGAGGTAAAAAAGGAGAACCAAGACGTGGTGGAATGAACAACTCATTTACCAGAGTTCACTTAAAACCAAACTTAATGTGCGGTGGTTATGGTCAATTCTCTTACCACTTCAACTATTGGGGGCCTGTAGGAGTTAACCGTGATACGCATGTATTAGTTCGTAAAATGACAAAAGTAGAATATTAGAAACTATAAATGTTGAATGATAAATTTTAAATAAAAATAATTCAACATTTAACACTTAAAATTTAAAACTTCAAAGTTATGAATATAAGATCTCAAATAGCAATGGTTTTCCACCTCGACAAATGTATCGGTTGCCATACTTGTTCTGTAGCATGTAAAAACATCTGGACAGACAGAAAAGGAGCTGAATACATGTGGTGGAACAACGTAGAAACTAAACCTGGAACAGGTTATCCAACCAAATGGGAAGACCAAGATATTTATCAGGGAGGTTGGAAAAAAGATGGTGATAGTGTATCGTTAAAAGGTGCCGGAAAACTGAAAGGACTAAAAAACATTTTTCACAATCCCAACATGCCGGTATTAGATGACTACTATGAACCATGGGCGTACCGTTATCAAGATTTATTTGATGCTCCTGAAGGCGATGATCAACCAATTGGTAGAGCGGTTTCATTAATTACCGGAGAACCTATAGAAATTCAATCAGGACCAAACTGGGATGATGATTTATCTGGAACCCCCGATTATGCTCGTCAGGATGTTAACTTCAAACATTTAAGTCAGGCAGAACAAGAAGCCATGTTCCAATTGGAAAAAATGACTTTTCACTACTTACCAAGAATCTGTAACCACTGTTTAAACCCTGCTTGTGTAGCATCTTGTCCATCAGGAGCTTTATACAAAAGAGGTGAAGACGGTGTAGTACTTATTAACCAAGAGAGATGTAGAGCTTGGAGAATGTGTGTAACTGCTTGTCCTTACAAAAAATCATATTACAACTGGAATACTGGAAAATCTGAAAAATGCGTACTATGTTATCCACGTTTAGAATCAGGACAACCACCGGCTTGTATGCACTCATGTGTAGGAAGAATTCGTTATTTAGGAGTTATGTTATATGATGCGGATAGAATACAAGCTGTTGCTTCATGTGATGAATCAGAAATAGTGGACAGACACATGGATATTTATCTAAACCCAAATGATCCTACAGTAATTAAAGCAGCTAGAGAAAATGGTATTGCAGATTCAACCATTAAAGCAGCTCAAAACTCACCTGTTTATAAATTTGTAAAAGAATGGAAAATAGCACTTCCACTCCATCCTGAATTCAGAACATTGCCTAATTTATTTTACGTTCCACCATTGTTACCGGCAATGGCTTCTGTAAGTACCGATGGAACTTATGATACAGTTTCTGAACACTTATTAGCAGGAGTTGAAAAATTAAGAGTGCCTATTCGTTATTTATCTTCTTTATTTACAGCTGGAAATGACGACAAAGTAATTGATGTTTTCAAAAAACTACATGCGGTTAGAGTTTCTAGAAGAGATACTACTGTTAAAGATGTAACCGACAAACAATTAAATACAGTAATGAATGAAGCAAGTATAGATGTAGATACTGCAAATGCCATCTTCAGACTAACCTCTTTAGCAACATTTGAAGAACGTTTTGTTATTCCTGCTGCTCACCGTGAGGAAGCCATTGAAATGTTAGAAAACACTGGTGACTATAAAGGAAGTACAGGATTTGGATTTAAAGAAAAACCAGCAAGAGGATTATAACCCTTATTAACTAGAGATTTGAAACTATGAAAAACTTAGAACATTACAACTTACTTTCAGAACTTTTCATCTATCCTAAAGCGGATATTTTTGAAAAAGTAATTGAAATTCAGAATTTTTTAAATAAAAATTATCCTGAAGCCGGAAAAGAGTTTGTTCGTTTTTCAGAATTTATTGCCAATTCAACTTTTTATCAAATAGAAGAAATTTTTCAAAAAACCTTTCATATCCAAGCCATTTGCTTTTTAGATTTAGGTTATGTGATTTTTGCCGAAGACTACAAAAGAGGTGAGTTTTTAGTAAATATGAAAGTAGAACAAGAAAAATACAACAACGATTACGGACATGAGCTAGCGGACAACTTGCCCTATGTTTTAAGGTTGCTTCCACTACACAAAGATGAAAATTTTATCAATGAATTGGTAGTAATGGTAATAATTCCTGCATTAGAAAAAATGCTGTCTGAATTCGATGCTTCTAAAGTAAAAATTAGAGAAAAGGTAATGAACAAAAAGCAGAAGGTTGTAATTATGGAAGGCATTAAAGATGGTAATATCTACAAAAATGTAATAAGTGCAGCATTACAAGTATTTAAAATAGATTTTGCAGACATTAAGTTTGAAATAGAAGCCGAAATTATTCCGGCTTATGCAAAAGCTTTTTTACATAGCGACTGTACTGATGGATGTACCACATCTATTCCTACACCGGAAGAGATTAAAAGGCGATCAAGAGAAATATTAAATTAAAATTAAATTAAAATTAAAACCATAAAACTATGTTAGATTATTTATTATTCGGAGCACTACCTTATGTAGCATTAGCCATTTTTTTAATAGGCTCAATTTATCGCTACACGAAAAAAGGATTTCAGGTATCATCATTATCATCTCAGTTTTTAGAAGGTAGAAAACTGTTTTTTGGTAGTCAATTTTTTCACTGGGGAATAGTGATGTTATTCTTTGGTCATTTAATTGGATTCTTAATTCCAAATGCTGTAGTTGCATGGAATGGCTCTCCTGTTCGATTATTAGTTTTAGAATTTACTGCCTTCGGCTTTGCTATTTCTTCACTAATTGGTCTTTTATTGCTCATAAAAAGAAGAGCAACTACCAAAAGAATTCAAATGGTCTCTAATTACATGGATTATGTAGTTTATTTAGTCTTATTTGTACAAATTGTAAGTGGAATATTAATGGCGTATTATGGCAGATGGGGCTCTAACTGGTTTGCATCAGTAATGACACCTTATTTATGCTCGGTTTTTGCATTTAATCCAAATGTAGATTTAATTGCACAACTTTCTACTAGCAACACTATGGCTTTGTTAATGGTAAAAACACACATTGCATCAGCTTTCTTAATTATCGGAATAATTCCATTTACTCGATTTGTTCACTTTTTAGTAGCTCCTTTCGATTATATATGGAGAAAATACCAATTGGTTATTTGGAATTGGAATCACAAAGAAATAAGAACTTCTAGAAATTATTTTCCTGGAAAAAGTAGAGATTTTAAGAACAATTAATAAAACTGCCTATTGTTCACTAACCCTAATCATTTAAATGATTAGGGTTTTTTTATTTCCATGAAACGAGCCATGTTAAAAATTTCAACACACGAAAATGATTATTAAAGAGCTACATATGACCGATAAAAAACAAACGAGCTATAGCGAGTTCATGAGTACATTAGTCAACAGTGGAAATGAACGAATAATGAATATAAACATATGAAAAAAATCATATGCCGTCTCCTACCAAAATAGTACTTTAGCTTAAACTTTCAGCCAATGAATTTATTCGAGATAGATTACATCTGGATTTTTCTTCTAATTTTACCTGTGGTTGCATTTATGTATGCAGCTGTAGGACATGGTGGAGCAAGCGGCTATTTAGCTTTAATGGCTCTTTTTAGTTTTGCTCCTGATACCATGAAACCTACCGCCTTACTGCTAAATTTATTTGTTGCTGCCATCTCTTTTATTCATTATGCTAAATCGGGATACTTTAATAAAAAACTGTTCTTATCGTTTGCTATTGCTTCTATTCCACTAGCTTTTGCAGGTGGTTTAATAGAAGTTGATGCATCTATCTATAAAAAAGTGTTAGCAATTTTACTAATTTTTGCCATTCTAAAAATGCTCAATGTTTTTGGAAAAGAAAGCGATACCATTAAAGATGTAAAAGTATGGCAAGGATTAAGTATTGGAGGAATTATTGGCTTTTTTTCAGGATTAATTGGTATTGGTGGAGGTATAATTCTTAGTCCTGTAATTTTACTAATGAAGTGGGGAAAAATGAAAGAAGCCGCTGCTGTTTCTGCTTTATTTATTTGGGTTAACTCTGCTGCAGCAATGGGCGGACAACTAAGCAGCGGAGTTAAAATAGATGCTCAAGCCTTTTTATTGGTTGGCATTGCTGTATTGGGCGGATTTTTAGGTGGTTATTTAGGAAGTAAAAAATTCAATAATCAAGGATTAAGATACATGCTGGCATTTGTGCTTTTTATTGCCTGTATAAAATTATTTTTGACTTAACTTTTTTCTATTTATTCAAAAATTGACAACTTTTTTAAAATTCATTTTAATACTTCTTTGTTTTTTAACTACGATTAAATTCTATGCTCAAAACAAAGAACAAGCAATTGCTGAGATATGGACTCAGTATTACAATACTATAAAATTATCAGATAAATCAGACATCAATTCAGATATAGCTTATCGTTTTACCGAAAAAATAAATAACTACAAATTCTTTTTAATAAGGACTTCTTATGCTTATAAAATTAACCGAATAAAATTATCATTAGGAGGTGCTTACGCCAACAGTTTTTCTAACAAGGAACTTACCAAGAAAGAAATAAGGATATATCAAGAAATTTTACATGCCACCCATTTTTTAGCTAATAGAATAAGGATTGAACAACAATTTTTCAATCCTTCTACTGATAGTTATACTGTACGATTAAGATATAGGTTCCTCTTTAATTTTAATCTACAAAACAAAAAACTATTTTTAAACATTGGAAACGAATTTTTTGTCAATTCTAAAAATAATATTGATTCATTTTATTTTTCTCAAAACCGAATACTTATAGGGCTTAATTATAAAATTAACTCGACAAACAGTTTTTCTTTAACTTACAACTTACAGTCAGACAATGATTTAAATTATAAGAATATATTATGGTTACGATATAAAACCACTTTAAATCTAAAAAAATAAAATACCTCAGAATAAATGTAAGGTATTTTAACCCGTCATTTTTAAAAAATCAGTAAGTGCATAAACTACATTATTAAAAACAAATTCAATAAACGGAGCTTTGTTATGCTTTGTTTGAGCCATTTCTAATGTTTCATAATAATGCAAACGACTATCTTTTTCACTACTGATATTGGTTATTGGATAACCAGCTTGCATCAATACTAAATTCATCACCAAACGTGCGGTTCTTCCATTTCCATCAATAAAAGGGTGAATAGTAACCAACCTTTCGTGCATTTCTGCTGCCAAAACAATGGGGTGCATTCTTGCTTTATTTTCATTGTAAAACAAAAAATAATCTTCCATTAATTTTGATAGTAAATAAGGCTCTGGCGGAAAATGCTTACTCCCTGAAATTCTCACATTCACCTCACGGTATTTTCCAGCATTTTCTTTATCTATACCTCGTAAAATTAACCCATGAATTTGTTTGACTAAATATTCATTTAATGGAGCAGCATTGTTTACCAACTCAAACAACATATCTATAGCTTCTGCATGATTTACTGTTTCAAAATGTTCTCTAACAGATTTGCCACTAATTGTCAAGCCTTTTTCTATAACCAAAGCTGTTTCTCTGAGCGTCATGGTATTGCCCTCAATCCTATTACTATCATAAGTATATTCAACTTTATAGTAATCCATCAACTTAGCCAAATGAACTTTAGATAACGGTCTTTTTTGGTCTAGCTGAGCTTTAAGTGCATCTGCCTGTTTAATTAAAGTAGTATTATTAAACGATTTGGATTTGTAAGCCACCCTACTCTCTGCCAATTGCAGGGCTTCTAAACCATATTCTTCATCTTTAATTTCTTGATAAATTTTTTCGCTTAGCCATTGCAAAACAAGTTTTTTCGCATCTATACCATAATAATTGGCTATGGTTTCTAATTGATTTTTAGATGGCGTTCTACTTCCGCTTTCATACCTACTAAATAAGGTATAATCAATACCTATTGCCTCTGAAACTTCTTTCAAAGAAAGGTTTTTACTCAACCTAGCATCTTTCAATAATTTAGCAATTGTGTTCATCTTAATTAATTTATTTTACAAATATAGTCATATTTTTATTATTATTGACAATTTTTGTCAATTTTATTTTACACCTTAATGACATTTATCATAATTAAATCAATTATAATAATCTAACTTTGCTGACAGATGTTACAAAAACATACATACTATATGCTTTCTCGCATAAAAGCTCCTGCTTGTTACAAAAACATTAAGCAGCGAGATTCTTTATATTGCTAAAGGAAAACCACTACATTATTATCAAAAATATTTATTTCAATCTTTACGGCTGAAGATTTTCGGCTGTACGTTAAAATCAAAAACAGATGAAACACAAAACCATTATAGAACCTTTTAAAATTAAGTCGGTAGAACCAATTTATATGTCAACCGAAGAAGAAAGAAAGGCATTTTTAGAAAAAGCACATTACAACACATTCTTACTCCAATCGGAACAAGTAATTATAGATTTTCTTACCGATAGCGGCACCTCAGCAATGAGTGCCGAACAATGGGCAGGAATTATGCGTGGTGATGAATCTTATGCCGGCTCTAAATCTTGGGAAAGAATGGAGCGTGCTGTAAAACACCTTACGGGTATGGAGTTTATACTTCCAACGCACCAAGGTAGAGCTGCCGAAAGAATTATTTACGGCTATTTAGGAGGAAAAGGCAAAACATTTATCAGCAATACACACTTTGATACTACCCGAGCCAACATAGAATTTTCAGGTGCTGAAGCAATAGATATTGTTATTGATGAAGCTCATGACCCGGCATTAATCCATCCTTTTAAAGGAAACATGAATACCGAAAAATTAGAAAAACTAATTGTAGAAAAAGGCGCTGAAAATATTGGAGCTGTTATCCTAACTGTAACCAATAATAGTGGTGGTGGACAACCGGTAAGCATGCAAAATGCTAAAGAAGTTAGTGCCATCTGTAAAAAGCACCATGTAATGTTATTGTTAGATTGTTGTAGAGTAGCTGAAAATACTTATTTCATTAAACACAGAGAAGAAGGTTTTGAAAATCATACCTACGAACAAATTGCACAAGAAATGTTTGCCTTAACGGATGGTGCAGCCATGAGTGCCAAAAAAGATGCACTTATTAATATGGGAGGATTTTTAGCCTTAAAAGATAGTGCAATTGCAGAAGCATGTACCAACTTATTAATCATTACAGAAGGGTTTTCAACTTACGGTGGTTTATCGGGTAGAGATATGGAAGCGTTAGCAATAGGTTTAAAAGAAGTTTTTGAACCTGCTTACTTGGAATACAGAATTAAAAGTACCGCCTATTTGGGCGAACATTTACACAAAATGGGTGTTCCGGTAATGATGCCTATTGGCGGACATGCAGTATATATTGATGCAAAAAAACTATATGATCATATTCCTGTTAATGAATATCCCGGACAAGCTCTAGCTTGTGAGCTTTATTTAAAAGCAGGGATTAGAACTGTAGAAATAGGTTCTGTAATGTTTGGAAAATATGATGAAAACGGAAAATTAATTCCTGCACCAATGGAGTTGGTGCGTTTGGCAATTCCTAGAAGAGTTTACACACAAAGCCATATTGAATATGTAATTGAAACTTTTGATGAAATACTCCAAAACAAAAAACAAGTTAAAGGGTATCAGATTAAAAAAGAAACTCAATTTTTACGTCACTTTACAGCTCATTTTAAGCCTAATGAATAATTTAAAAACAAAAAAATCCCTTGAGTAGAGTACTCAAGGGATTTTTTAAATCAACCTAACCTTTACCTAACAGAATAAATGGGATTATTTTCTATCTGTTTTATAACTGAACTCAAATATTGAATCAACTCTAGTGATAAACTATTTTCATTAATTAAAAACTGTTTAAATTTTTCTATTTCAACAATATGTAATTCGGAACTTGTTTTAACTATTGCTGAATAAGTGCATTTTTTATTATCAAAAATTAAATCTAAGCCAACAATATCTCCTTTTTTATGTTCCATAATTTCAACTTCACAATCTGTTCCCAATTTTACCAATGAAATTTCACCTTTTTCTAACAAATAAATATAAGTTGGCATTTCTCCTTCGGAAAAAAGTACTTCTCCTTTATCATAAGCTTTAAAAAAGTCAGCAATGTGCTTTACTTTATCTATAAGCTCTTTAGATAATTTTATTGTATGTCGTTTATTACTACTCAAAATATAATTAATCTTTAAAAACCAAGCAAAAGTAACTGTTATTCAATGTTTTAAAAATGACATTCGTCATATTCAAACATGATTAATTTCATTAATTTTTCTGTCAATCAAATATATTAGCGGTTCTGTAGAGTTTTTTCATATCAAGAATCCTGATATCTTTACCAGCCAACTGAATTATTTTATCTTTATCCAGCTCCGACAACATTCTTATAGATGTTTCTGTTGTGGTTCCTGCAATATTGGCAATTTCTCTTCTGGTTAATGTGGAATCTATCGTTTTTCCATCATCTTTTAATCCATAGGCTTCATTCAGTAGTAACAAAGCTTCTGCAATTCTTTCCCTAACATGTTTCTGAGCCATGTGAATAATGCTTTCCTCTGCTCTTTTTAAATCCTCAGAAAGTATATTCATAAAACTAAACGTTAGGTTACTATTCGTTTTAATCAACTCTATAATATAAGCTTTAGAAATAAAGCAAACCTCTGTATCTTCTATAGCTGTAGCCGAAGCGTAATAAGTATTATTATTAAAAATAGAACGGTAACCAATAATATTCGAAGCCTTTGCCAACCTAACAATCTGGTCTTTCCCTTCGTCTCCCATTTTATGTATCTTCACCTTACCTTTATAAATGCAAAAAATACCATGAGGCTGATTTCCCTCACTAAAAACCAATTGACCTTTTTTAAAAAAAAGATTTCTTTTATGTTCCGATAAATTTTCAATCTCATGTAAATTTAAATTACAAAAGACAGAAACGCCACTTTTCTTGTGGTCGCAAGCTGTACACGAAGGAATATTTATCTTGTTAAGAGACATAACTTTAATTTTACCTACAAATTTGTTCACTTTTTTTGGGAAAATTCCTGACATAAATCAGTTCTCTAAGTATTTTTTACATTTATCTTTACAAAAACCAATATTTTCGGCATTATGATATCTGTTTCTGAAGCACAACAACTTATTATTAAACATTCATCTGCTAGTAAACCCACAACAATTGCCTTAAAAGATGCTCTTAATTATGTTTTAGCTGAAGATATTACTGCTCCAATACCCATCCCTCCATTTAATCAATCAGCCGTGGATGGCTATGCTTTTTGCTTTAACACCAATAACAATAGTTATACAATTGTAGACGAAATTCCTGCGGGAGATACCAGAAAAATAGATATCAACGCCAACGAAGCTGCAAGAATTTTTACAGGTTCAAAAGTGCCTAAAAATTGCGACACCGTTATTATGCAAGAATTTACTAAGGTTGAAAACAATCAACTTTTTGTTGATGATAATAATTTAAAAACAGGCGGAAATATTCGCACCAAAGGGTATCAAATTAAACAAGGAGATACTGCATTAAGCAAAGGAACTGTTTTAAATCCGGCAGCTATCGGTTTTTTAGCTACCTTGGGTATTACTGAAGTAAGTGTTTTTACTTTGCCTAAAGTGAGTATCTTAATTACAGGAAACGAATTGGTTGCTCCCGGAGAAAAACTGGATGAAGGTCAGATTTACGAATCTAACAGCTTAATGCTAAAAGCTGCTTTTGAAAAGATGAATATCTCGCCCACTATTAGTTACCTAAAAGACAATCAAGAAGCAACTACCAACGCCATAACCAATGCGCTTAATAATGCTGACATGGTAATTTTATCAGGCGGTATTTCTGTTGGCGATTACGATTTTGTTCAGCAAGGAATTTTAGAAAATGGAGTAAGCCAACTCTTTTATAAAGTAGCCCAAAAACCAGGGAAACCACTATTTTTTGGCAAAAAAGAAAACAAAGCAGTATTTGGTTTACCGGGGAATCCTGCTGCAGCACTTACTTGCTTTTATGAGTATATTTATCCTTACATCAATCTATCTTTTGGGTTGAAACAAGCTTTTTTAAATCAACTACAACTTCCCCTAAGTAAAGACATTAAACAAAAACCGGGTAGAGCTACTTTTTTAAAAGCAACTACCGATTTTAAAACCGTTACTCCTTTGGAAGGACAAAACTCTGACGCCTTGCAATCTTTTGCTTATGCGAATGCATTATTACTCACTCCTGCTGATGCAACAATTATAAAAAAAGGTGAGTTGGTAAATGTGCATTTGTTGCCTTAAAAATTTATTCGTTAAATTTGAGACAAACTAAAAAAATGAATAAATTCCTAATTGAAATTATTAGACATCTAGCTTTTGTTTTATTTCCATTTCTGATATATTTTCTTTTCATTTTTATAAATAAAATGGAGCCTAGTTCAAGTAACATTCTCAATTACTTCTCTGGTGGGCTATTTTACATTTATTCAATTATTAGTATTTTTTATTTTATACTTGTCCAAACAGAGAAAATAACAGAATATCTTACTAAAAAATTAAATACCATTGAATTCTTAATAAATATTGTTGCTTTAATAATATTTATATCTCTTTCTTATGCAACATTTTACTGGTGTATTTACGACTTTAATAATGAGACATTCAATAATGTTATGGGAAATAATTTTATTGAGATATATTTTGATTTCTTTTACTATAGTTTGGGAGTATTTTTAGTAAACAATAACAGCCAAATTCAAGCAGCAACATACTATTCTCAAATTTTTACTATGACAGAAATGATTTCAACTTTCATAGTTATTATTATCATTTTTTCAAATTATAAAAATTTAAATTTCAAAAATAAACCTAAAAAATCATGAAAAAAGACCATGTACCTGCCGGGAGCGATGTTTCTGCCGGAACTTATGAATGTAATAATTGTGGAAACCAAATTAAAGTACCTTCGGTTACTTCTTTGCCTCCTTGTCCGAAATGTAAACATGGCGATTGGAAAGTGATTAGTGGTATAGGAGACGCTAAAGAAGACCCGTATCCGAATAGGGATTAGTTTTCTTAAATAGAGAGATTACTTTCCGATACAAAATATAACTCTCCATTATTACGTAGGTTTTTTAATAGTAAGTAAACTACAAGAAGTTTGTGTATTTTGATAATTAATAAAAGTTTAACTATTATCAAATTCAACATCGCAAATTAATCTGTTATAATTATCTCTATACCTAACCAAGCATCTTACACGCTTATTTAGCAATAATATTGATAATGGAGTAGGATTAACTGCATTTAGATTTTCAGCAATATATATAGTTTCATAGTTACTATAAGGATTAAGGTTATGAGTCCCAATATGAGTTACTTGCATTTGAAAAGAATGCGAATCAATTACTCTAATTATTGGTCCTATTACAGTATCTAACATTGTCTTATTCTCCTTTATTATTAAGTCGCCTTTCATATTCCTCCTGATTTAATTCCGCTTGCCTATTTTTAATTAATGTTCCAATTTCATCAGCACTTCCAGCTATTCTATTTAGAGCTAGTAAATAACTATCCAAAGGATGTTTAGTTCCTTTTTTTGACGAATACCTAAGTTGATGGTCTATTTCACTCCATCCATCTTCAAAAACTGTTCTTACTTGAATTTCTACTGCCACTAAATTCTTATTTGGATATGGTTCAATAATATAGTGTATTGACCTATATGCTTTTGGATGAACTTTAGCCTGACAACCAAGCTCTATACAATTATCAATAAATGATGTTTCATCTCCTTTTCTATAATACACTATAGGAGATTCCTTAGTCTTATAGTTACATATATTTAGTATGAAATTATGAATTCCATACCAATCATTTTTGAAAACATGAAGAACTCTAACCCCAATTAAATCATCTATTTCTTTCATGTAATTAGACACTCTAAAATTTTTAGTGCCGCCTTTCTTTCGTGCATCAATAGTTTTACGTATTATCTTTTCTATTAAGCCATCAGGGCTTTTTAAACGTGAACGAACAGAATGAACTCCAATATCTTTTGCACTATCATTCAAAAAATTAGAATAGACATCTTTTTCGATATTTTTTAATAACCCTTGATTTGATAAATAATCACTATGAATTTTTTTTAACGTACTCCACTTAAGCCCTAACCCTTCAAAAACTTTTGAAGATATTTTATATTTTTTTAAAAATTCTTCTTGTGGCAATAAGGCATCCTTTTCAACTGAATTCTCAATGAAAGAAGTTTTATTGATATTTATTTTCTTAGTCAAATTTACCTGACAAAAATAAGCATATTATTAATTAATAAACCACACAACACAATCAATAAAAGTCCTCTCTTCTCTCAAGCAAATTTGTAATGCGTTTTATGCAAAAAAAAATTATTAATTATATTAAAAAACAGACAAAATTTCAACTATAAAATAGAATACATCAGTAATTCCTGTCCAAAAAACCCTAGTCTTCTTACCTTTACATTCCAGACTACAATAACCTAATTTTACTTTAGATTCATTAGTCAGTTTTGTTTTACATGTTCTACATTTCATTTTAAATTCTATTTCCCGATGCAATATCTTTTCAGTATCTGTATATCAGTGAGTTATACCTTAATAGCAACAGATTAGCAACAAAAAGTATTGATATTAAGCTAATTAAGGGCTAAAGAAAGGAAAAACGAAACATGCGGACATAAAAAAACCGCCTCACAAAGGAAGCGGTTTTTATCGAAAACACCAATCGCTTTACGCAACTGTTACAGAGCCTAAATAAACGCTGTTAGCGACTTTAGTTCCGTCCTCTGACACAAACCCTAAGAAGACTTCAACGTCTTCTCCTGAGTACTCAGAAGGCACTGGAATGGTCACTGATCCGGCAGACCTTGCTGGTCCCGCAGTGGTGAACACTGCTTCCCCTCGTGTAGTGTTCAAAAGAACAATCAGAGCTTTGTCTGTTGCTTGAGCACTTCCACTTCCTGAGTTGTCTGTCCAGGTTGCTTCTACGTTTCCAGCACTTGGAGAAGTAGCTGCACCGTTGGCCGCACCTGTCAAGTTACCACGAGTAACCAATGAACTTGCATAGTCAATCATGAAGTTTGGATAAGCTCCAGTAACTGCATTGTTCAGGTTGTAGGACATAGCCGCATTGAATTGGGTCATACGGTTTGCATACAATTTGAAACCGACTCTCAGGAAGTCTGTCATTGGCTGCAAGAACCTTAGGACAGTTGAGAATTTCGAACGCTGGTCAACCTGACCTTCCGTTCTTGGATTCGCTACACTGGAAGGTTTTATGCGCAGGTAATCGATGCCCTTCCAAGTTCCACCGATTACATTCCCTACTTGGCCTGATACGCCACCGAGAATACCTTGATTAATTTTTCCCATCTCTTTACGATTTTTAAGGAGTTAAACATTTGCTTGGACTTGACACGGACTTACCATGGATTTGCCCTTCGCCAACTAAATTACTTCAAGAATTAGGCGGTAGTTCTCTCTTGGGTGCTGTTGCGGTGGTGTGCTTTATTTTGCTTTTGTTGCCCTGCTTTTTTGGCAGGGCAGGAATCTATCCTGCACCTGCTTCTTTCATCAAGTCATAAAATATGGCTTGTCTGGCAGTATCAATCATCTTTAGTGTGACCTTGATTTTTTGCTCGTTGGTATCGAGTAGTTGAAGGGCTTGAATTGCCTTTTGAAATGCCTGGGCTTTGCAGCTTGCTTTGGTGGAGCTTTCCCGGATCAGCTTTCGGATTTCATCAATAGTCACAAATGGAATCACGGAGCCTTTCAGGAGATAGTGAAATGATTTTGACCTCCATAATCCAAAGCAAAGCCAAAAGAGAAATTCCCTGTGCTCGTCACATTCTGTGAGGCAAACAAAGCAATTTGGGCAAGCGTTGTTGAGCGGTTTCCCGCTGTTCAATCCTTTATTCAGGATAAAGAAGTGCGGCTGTTGGTAGCTGCTTTCCAGTCGGTGTGTTTTGATACGAAACGATTTCATACAGTGAGCCATTAAAGTTTAGCTCGCTGCGCTTCGCATAGATTTTTTCAAAAGAGAAAAGAAAAAAGGGAAAAAAAGAAAAGAGAAAGCTGTCTTGCAGGCGGGTGAGGCTCGGCTGTCAAGGTTTTTGGAAAAAATACTACCCGAAGGGTGGAGATTTTTTTCAAAACCCGTAGGGCTTGACCTTGACTGTCCGAAAGTGCGGTGGGCATGTGCGAACCCGCCTATCTTTGCTTTTCTCTTTTTAAAATTTTCCCTTAACGAGTAAAAAAAAGAGCCCCCTAAAAAGGAAGCTCTGAAAGGCACAACTCGAACCAAAAGACACGCAGCGTATAATCAGTGATACCGAAACGCTGGACGCCTGCATGGAACGGACGACCTGAGGTGCGAACGCCCGCCAACAACCACCGGCTGCCGAAACGGACTCTGAATAATAACTTAAACATAATGCCCTCGCTCTACAGGACGGTGCGATTGCAGCAAGGGCTGTGGGAAAAAAATACTACCCGTAGGGTGGAGATTTTTTTCCCTAACAGGCGAAGCGAACCCTTGCAGCTCTCGCATCCGCACGCCTGTAACTTTGCTTTATGTTTGAGTGATTATTGACTATTTATGGCTGTTAAATGCCAATACTTTGCACCAATAATATTCGACTTATAAGTCAATACATCAATAGGAATCAGAAAAAGAGAATTGAAGGATTTTAATTCAGCTTGCACAGCAACTCAATTTCGATACGTCTTTTCCGAAAGTTATTGCTGCTAATTTTATGCCTTCTCCCAAAGTCAAATAAGGGTAGAAACTGTCTGCTAAGTCTTTCACTGTTATTCTGTATTTGATTGCCATACTTAATTGTTGGATGAGTTCTCCACCTTCGGGTGCGACTACTCTTGCGCCTATAAGTTTGTCAGTTTCCGAGTTACGAATGAGTTTGATGAAACCCCTTGTGTCGTTGGCTGCTATGGCTCTCGGTACGTCTTTCAATTCCAATTTTGACACTTCAAACGGAATGCCTTTTGATTCTGCCTGTGCTTCATCTAAACCTGCCCCTGCAATTTGTGGGTCAGTAAACACCACCCAAGGTAAAGAAGAATAATCGGCTTTATTATCTGTTCCTGAGAACGCATTTTCAACGGCAATTTTACCTTCAAAAGCGGCTGTATAAACAAATGCAGGGGTGTTGGTTACGTCACCTGCTGCGTAAATGTTAGGTAGATTGGTTTCCATTTTTTCATTTACAGCGATATGTCCGCTTTTGGTGAGTTCCAAACCAATGTTATCTAACCCTAATTGGCTTGTATTGGCTTTTGTGCCTGTGGCAATTACTACCTTACCTTTTTCTATAATTTGCGTAAATGAACCGTCAGGACATTTACAGTGAATGATGGTTTCATTCCCTTGTTTCTCGAATTTCACGGCTCTGAAATTAGGTAAGATTTCAATGCCTTCTTTTCGCATTTGGGTTTCCAATGCTTCACTGATGTCTGGGGTTTGTGTCCGTAGAACACGGTCGGTAAATTCAATGATTCGGACTTTAACGCCTAAACGATTGTACGCCATTGCAATTTCCAAACCTATGTAACCTGCTCCCATAATGGTCAAGCTTTCGGGTTTTTCTTCCAAGTCGAAAAGGGAAACGTTGGTCAAGTAGTCAATTTTGTCCAATCCTTCAATAGTCGGAATGTTGGTCGTAGCTCCCGCAGCAATTAAAAATTTGAGGGCTTTGTATTCCTTGCCGTCAACCAAAATGGTTTTGTTGTCTTTGAATTTTGCCCAACCTTTTAGCATAGTCAGGTTTTCAAAATCGCTTACCACATCCATATATTTTTTCTCTTGAAGTGTGGCTACTAATTTTTTCTTGTCTTTGATGATTTGAGCAAAATCAATATCAACGCCTTTTGGTCGGATGCCTTCAAAGTTGGAATGTGTAGCGTGATAAGCCGACTCGCCTGCACGAATAAGATTTTTAGAAGGCACACAACCCACGTTGACACAAGTACCACCAAAGTCCAAACCACCGTTTACCATTAAGGTCGTTAAACCTAAACTTTCGGCTTTTATAGCTGCCGAAAATGCAGCCGAACCGCCACCGATAATGATTAAATCAAATTGATTATTCCTACTATTTCCATTTTCAGAAATTTCACTTTTTACACGATAGTTTTTTGTGCCGTTAATGGTATTGATGATTTCTTCTTTACTTGTTTTGGTAGGGTCAAAAGAACATTCACAAGTAGCTTTTGGATAGCTCACATTTGCTTCTTTTACACCTTCGTTTTTGGAAAGTAGTTTTTCAATGCCTGTGGCACAATGGTCGCAGGTCATACCTGTGATGTCTAGTTTTATTATTTCTTTGTTCATAATGATTTCTCTTTTTGATTTTCCTTAATGATTTCGGCTTTATAGCCTGTCTGCTCAATAACCTTGATGATAGCGTCAGGATTTGTTTTCTTTGGGTCGTATTGGATGGTTGCCAAATCGCCCGGATATTCCACTTTGTGTTCAATAATGCCGTCCACTTCTTTGAGGGCATTTGAAATATGGTTGGAACAACCTGCACAAGTCATTCCCGTGATTTTCAGTTGCAGGGTCTTACCTTCTTGCTGTGTTGTATTTGCTGTTTGTGCTTTATTGTCAGTCGGTTTGCAACATTGTGCATTGAGCTGAGCAATTCCAATTAGGAACAAAGCACTCAATAGAATTAAATTCTTTTTCATTGTGTAATTATTTAATTAAGTTCTTAAATACAAAAGGCAAAAAAATACTATTTCTTGCCAACCACTTTGTAACCTGTACCGTTGATGGCTTCTTCAATTTGAGCGATACTCACTTTGGTTTGGTCAAATTCTACTTTGGCAATCGCTTCTTCATAAATCGCATCTACCTTAACAATGCCTGGCAATTTGTTCACATCATTTTCTACGTGTGAAGCACAACCATTGCAAGTCATTCCTTTTACATCAAAAGTTACCGTTTGGATGTCAGAAGCATTGACGATTACAACTTCCTTGTTGTCGTTTGAAGGATAGAAAATGTGTGCATAGTTTGGAAAAGCGAGCATCAAGGCTGCAAACACGGTTACAATTCCCAAGAATGTTTTGGTCTGCATAAAGGGTTTTTTTTCGTCTTCTTCGCAATCACATTGGATTTCTTCGGTTGTTCGTGGTTTGAGTTTCTGATACCAAGCAAAGCCCAATACCAAAACGGTGATACCGATTAGATAAGGTCTTGCTGGTTCCATCCATGAAAAGGTAGATGCCACTCCTGAAGCTCCTGAAATAAGAGCCAATACAGGTGTAATGCAGCAAAGTGATGCTGCTACTGCCGAAAGCACACCCGCTCCGACAAGTCTGTTGTTTTTCTTGTTCATACTGTTTCCTTTTTTGAATTGTTTATGATGTGTTTAAAAAATGGACGAAGTAAAGTAAGTTGCTCCTGTTTCAAAGAGTAGAAAATGGTTTGTCCTTCTCTTCTACCTTCAATGATGTTTCCGTCTTTTAGTTTTCTGAGGTGTTGCGAAACGGCAGGGATGCTCATTCCGAGAATGTCTGAAAGGTCGCAAGGACAAAGTTCGTTTTCTTCTTCTAAGAGAAATAAGATTTTTAACCTTACTTCGTTTCCTGCCAATGCTAAAAGTCCACTCAGTTGACTGAATGCCTTGTCGTTGGTTTGAAGTATTACTCTACAATTGTCTATTTGAACCTTGTCGGCAAACACTCTGATACACGATTGATTGTTTTCCATAAACTTCCTATTTAGGATTTAATAACGTAGCAAAGATACAAATAGTTTTCTTATTTAAGCAAATACTTAATAATTAAACCAAGAGACTCAGTTTGTATGGGGTGGAGTGGAAACGCAGGTAAACCAAGGCGAAGCCATTTCTGCGAGCCGCCTGCGAGCGGAGCAAGGGTGGTGGCTGCAAAAGCCCGAAGAATGAGGGCGGCAGACGCCTACCGTTTACGGCAGGGCTGGCGTGTTTTTTTGCATCAGGGTCGGCAAAGGCAAGGGTAGCGACTGAACGGAACGAAACGATTGTTGGAAAGGAATGGAGCAATAACTGCCTGCAATAGTTTTGGTAGGGTTTGTATTTTTTGATTGCAGTACAAACCCATTGGAGGGGGATTGCAGGCAGATTGCGGAATGACGGTGCGTTGGCTCGTGTAGTGAAGTGAAAGAGCTATTCTTGTGAGCGGTGCTGAAAGTGGCTGAGTTGAAGGAATGAGGAACGAATGACTGAAACGAAGCGACTGAAAGCACATTGGGGAAAGCAAAAAACATGACAGCCCGATCAGCCCGCAGCGACCCGCAGGCGAGCAAAAACAATAAGCAGCGGCAGACCCCCAATTAAAAATATTGTGAGTGTAGCGAACACCTTAGAAGGGGTTTGGGGGGATGAAATAGCTGCGAGTGAGGAAGGAGAGAGTGTGTGAAGCAAAACAAGTGAACGGCAGTGAGTGAGCACCTACTGGAGCGCAAACGAGCTGGTAAGTGAACGGTATATGCAAGGGCGACCGAAGGGAGTTCATTTTATAACCCTTGCAGATATGTTTTTGCGGAACAAAACGGAACGACTGACGAACACCGCTTTACCTGCGTTGGGGGGTGCGTTGGGAAAAGCAAGTGTGGCACGGTATGGAATGTAGCGCAGCGGAATGGATTAACGGGCTACTCTTGCTGTGCGGTGCTGGAAGTGGGTGAATGAAGAGTGTGAGGCACGAACGAACGGAATGAACCTACTGGAAGCACATGGGTACGGGTGGGATTCTTAATTTATAATTTAACCTGACTTGAGCATCAACAGCTTTAATCTTTCATTAAGAAAACTTGGCTCTTAAAGATAATTTATATGATATCCTTGCCCTCTTACCTTGGATGCCTCCACTGTTTATTACGATCATCGATAAATATTAATATTCTCGTTGGATTATAAAGGCAGAATTGATTTGCTTCATTCCTATTTTTGAGTAAAACGCTATTGCGTTTGGGGATGATTGCAAAATTAACTTACACTCGTTGCCAGCCTTTTCTTTTGTTAGCTCCACTAATTTTTGGCCAATTCCTTGTCGCTTGTATTCGTCTCTAACACATAAATCAGACAAATAACAGCAGTAACTAAAATCCGAAAGTGCTCTGGACAGACCTATTAACTTTCGGTTTTCCCAAGCCGTAATTACAATATTTGAATTCTTGAACATTGTAGCAATTCTTCCCAGATCAGTTTTGTCCTTAATAGGAAAATAGTCGGAGGAATTGAATAAATCTATCAATTCCTCTATCTGAGGTATCTCACCAGTTTTATAAGTTATATTTAACATGTCGGGGTTATCGTTTTCTGTATTCGTGCTCCTAAATATGATTTATCATTTTACTGATTTGGGCACATTCACTTAGTCTTATTCGGTTGTACTGTTGAATGAGCAATGGAATTATATTGTAGACTATATTGGCCAATACCGCCAAAACAGTGTAGGTAAAATCATGGTTGTAGATTCCGATGAAAGCAGAAAAGGAAAAGAAGAGGAGGCATACCAGGTGATATTGCTCATACATCTGGATTTTCTTCAACTGATTTAAATAATGGTTTCTACGGAAATACAATTTCTGACCACCAGTTTTTTCGATTAACCTTTTGATATAGTAGCTGTCTTGTGTGAATTTTTGAAACTCCTTAACTCCCAATTTTTCATAGAACTTCCGCTTGTGTGAGATCTGCAATGTTGTAGCGGTACCTTGCTTAATTAACCTGACAATTAACAGGCTAAGCAGAATGCTGATCAAAAGGTTATTTAGACTGAAGTTCAAGTACCATATTAGGATGATTGGTGTAAAGGCCAGAAGTGTCCAAATAAGATTAAGTCCTTGATTTAGTGCAGCAGTTATAATTTTTGGGTTCAATCGAATCATACTTATGTCAGTTTTTAAACAACCTCCTCGGTCTTATTCAATTTTCATTGTAAAAACCAAATCGTTATACATGCCGCTAATAGAAATGCCGTTACAATTATATTTTTGTACTCCTTTCGAGTCCAATGATGGCCACTTGCCGCAATCATTAAAATCGCAAAGCCCACAGCTGCTATTTTAATGGGCAATTGCGGCAAAGCAGGGATGCTGAAAATGAGCAACACCATTGCGCCAGTTATTTCAGCCAGAGCCAGGTATTTAATCCTGTGAGAGGAGATGTTTTCAAAACCTGTTACTCCTTTGCTTTCTAATTTATCTTTTGGGGTTGTGATCTTGATCGTTCCCGTAAACAGGAAAATCAACCCGAGTATTACCTGAAGGGCTATCTTAGCGACTATCATGGCCTTTTACTTTTTTGAGCTGATTCTTCAATTTCTTCCATTCTGGCCCGGACTAACTTTTCAATGGTGTTCTTATTCAGAGGTTTATCCGGATTGAATTTGATTACTGTTGAATAATTATCGTAATCCGATATTTCTGATCTGTGCGTGTCCAATACTTTGCCCTCCATGATAAAGAAGGATAAATGGGTTTTAGTCGAACGGAAGCCAACAGCTCTTTTGCCTTTGTAATAAAAAAATGGGACATCTCTACTTAGTCGCTCTTCGGCTTCTGGCATCAGTGATAGGATTTGCTTTCTGACGGTTTCCAGAGCCTCTCGCTCGTCTTTCGAAAGCTTGCTGAGATATTGTGAAACTACATTACTCATAATCGGGCATTCATAAAGTCAATAATGGGTTTAGCGATATCTATGGGTGAAGCCATGTGGGTAGGTGATTCAAGCCTATGTATGCTACAATCACGAAGGTACTTAGCTGCGTCCTGTGACGATGCTAATCCATAGTCGGAAGTTAAGGTTAGCGTTGCTACTTTTATTCTTTCCAGAAGATCAGCTGGGGTTAGCCCATCTCCTAAAATCTTGTAGTCAATTATCAAAGTAGGACTGATCTCAATTGCTGCCTGCCCACCATCTGATGAAATAAACCCGTCAAGCTCTTCTTTTGACATGCCGAAATCTTTCACAAAGAACCTTACCGCGCCTTCTTTATCGTCTTGATTAATCAATTCTTTGATGGCCTGGTACTCCTTTTCATGATTTTCTGCAGAGAGGGCTTTATTCTCGTCCAGTAGTGAGAAGGGGAGATCTGCCAGGATTAATTTATGAATATTCATGCCATGGGCTGCAGCCCTGATCGCTAGTGCAGCACCGGCTGAATGTCCGTACACTACTTTGGGCGTGGAGTCCTGGGATATGAGCATTTCTAAGTCCTCCAATTCAGTATCAACGCTGTGGTTTTTGGACACTCCACTAATACCCCTGTTTCTACGGTCGTAGTTGTACACTGTAAAACTCTTAGAAAGCTCTTCTGCCAGGGGGTGGTACATATGGTGATCGGCCAGTGATCCTCCCACGATAACCAAGCCAGGGCCACTGCCCAATCTCTCGTAGCAAATGCTCGTATTGTCCTTTGATTTAAGTTCTCTCATAGTCTTGTGCTTTTTGTTTTTTGAATTACCTGGGTAGCTTTAACTCCATGAATTTGCTCCCAGCAATTGGATTGAAACGGTAAGGCTGTATTTCCTTAAAGCCTAGTTTTTGATATAAATGAATAGCAGAATTCATTGAAGGGAGCGTGTCGAGGCGCATTCTATCATACTTCAATATGACGGCCATGCGGATTGCTTCTTTCAACAGTTTCTCGCCCAATCCCAGGCCTCTTACATCTTTACTCAGGTACATCCTTTTGAGTTCGCATATTTCGCTATCTATCTTTCTTATGCCAAAGCAACCTACAGGATTGCCATTGTGGTATGCAATAATGAATGCTCCCTCCGGGTTTGCGTAAAGTGTTGAAACCTGTTCCAATTCACTTTCAAAGTCCTGAAAAGTCAAATCAACACCTATGTCAGTCGCATAAGCCTTCATAAGCTTTTTGGCTAACTCAAAATCTTCTTTAGTTGTGGCCTGTACAGTTTGGATATTCATTTTCGAGGTAACATTCTATTGTTTCATGTATGTGTAATTTATTTTCAACGGTCACATGGAATTCGCATCAAAAACATTCATCCTGCGGTTGGTATAATCAGGATTCCTTTTTTTATGCTCATTTCAATATTTTGAACTTTTCTATGTCCAGGCAGATCACTCCCCAAACATGGCCATCCGGGTCCTCGATACTTCTCAATTGCATGAAACCCTCATCCAACATGGGGTTTGGTTCTTTGCCTCCTGCTTTTAATCCATCCTCAACTAGCTGATTCATGCGTTCTACGCTTTCAACTGGCAATGTGAATGTAGCTGTGGTGAAATTTTTTTCAGCGATGGATTTTGTATTCCATTTGGTGAACTGTTCATGGGTAATAAGCATCACGTATATATGCTCACTCCATACCATACACTTTTGATTTTCATCTGTAAATAGTGGGTTGTTGACAAAGCCCAATTGTGCATAGAAATCCATTGATTTCTCTGCATCCTTTACGGGTAAATTGATAAATACTTGTTTCATAATATTTCTAGTCTTCCAATAATTCTATTGATACTCCAAGTTGAAGACCTAAAGCAATAATTGCATTAGTGTCAATGGCATTCTGTGCTTCAATTCTTAGAATTCTATCACAATCCTCCAGATCGAAATTGATTTTACACCCAGGAAAGGAGACCTCTAACATCCTACTGATTTGAAAGGCAGCTTGCGAGGTTTCCAGGGTGGTTTTGAAAACTTCAATTACCTTATCTTCCAATTCAATGCTTTTACTCATATTACTTTGTCATTAGGTAACAATGTGATACCAGTCAAATCTGCCCTTCCATTTTTCAGGAATTCATACGTCATCTTATCCACCTGGCAGTTTTGAAATCGAATACCTCTCAGGCTCTTGTTTTTAAAGAATGTATTGGTGAGCGTTGCATTTAGGAATGTCACCATTTTGATTGAACAATTTTCAAAACTACAATCGTCCATAGCTCCGTTAAACTCTATATTAGAAATCTGAGAGTCTTTAAAAGAGGTGTTATTCCAAACGGTATCTACAACCGTGTTTTTGATAAATTCACCTGAAGTCAATGTGGCATTGGTTAAATCTGCCAAAGTGAAATCACAGTCTTTTAGTTGACTTTCTAAAAATTCAGCATTTTTTAATGTACAACTGGCGAATACGCTTTTGGATAAGGTAGATTTCTGAAGTTGGCAGTTGTTGATTTTAGCGTTTGAAAAGTCGCATCCAGTTACATAATTTCTATTGAGAAGAATTCCAGAGATATCAGAACCAATGAATTTACAGTTACGTAGATTCGCAGCACTGAATTTTTCATGTAGATTATTTAAGCCAGAAAAATCTGCATCTGCCCAATTGCCTTCTGACATGTCCCAGCTGCGCTTTTTCTTTGCTTCCCCAGGTTGGGAGCTGGCTACCTGCTCGTCTGATATAGTGTCTGTAGTACCTGAGGAGGGAAAGCTGTCTGAAAAATAGTTGAGATCAATTCCCAGGATTTCTGCCAAACGGTTAAAAGTAGTGATGTCGGGCATTGACTCTCCACGTTCCCATTTTCCAATTGCCTGAGGGCTAATGGATATTTTCTGTGCTAACTGAGCTTGAGAAAGACTGATTTTCCTTCTTGCTTCTGATATTCTTTCGCCAATGAACTTTGAGTGTATCATTATTCAAATTTTATTTTAAGGTTTCTCTTACCAGGGCATTAATTGAATCCGCAATTGTCTGATGGTCTTTTGAAAGAATTTTTTCGTGATTACTGGCTACTTGTTTAAACACTTTCAGGTTTTTGTTCTTAGCAAGAACAGGTACAAGGCTTTCTCGCATTGCTTTAAACTCATGCTCTTCACCTCCGCGGCTAGCTCCTGATGCCAGTACATACCAAACAGGGATTTCTAAATCGAGTAAGACAGGTTCTAGTTTTGCTGATATTTCATTTATTTCAATATTGATCCTGGCATGCTGTCTGGCACTCATTTTTGCGGCCAAACCAAATTGAGAAAGCACAGGAAGTATCCATTTAATTCGGTTAAACAATTTATAAATACGTTCTTTAGATTTATCTCCTGTTAGACCATAAGGCACGGCACTATCAATAGCGACTATACCTGAGGCAATGCCAGGATTGGCACCTACCCAATGAACGGCTAATATTGCTCCGTACGACCAACCAACTAGAATTGGATTTTTTATTTGTCTAGCTTTTACTACGACACTTAGGTCTCTTAGACAGGCATTAAAGGAATAATCTGTTGATTTTTTGGATTTACCTCGTGCACGTTCATCATAAAGGATGTGCCTGTAATTTGACCCTAAATCTTTAACGATCTGTTTCCAATGGCCATGATTAGCATAAGAACCATTCAGGTAAATTATGGAAGGTCCGTTCCCCCCAGTGTCTTTCACAAATAGTCTTGTGTCATCTACTGGTATGAATCCAATCCACGATTTTTTATTTTCACTGTCGTTAACGTTTGAGCTTAGTATCATATTCTTTTTAGATTTTGATACAGCAAAGTTCTTATCTGATAGAGCCATAATTCAAATAATATCCGCTACCTATAGTTGTAAATACACTACTTATAGTTGTTTTTGACAACCTGGAGTAGTAAATGGGTTTATGTGTTACCACTTGGTTTAAATAATAGATTAGAATCGATGTGTATCATTTGATCGTCATCAATTCTTCATAATGATTTTTATACCGATAAGCCAAAAACAAATTTGCCAGTATCACAAAGATTGCCACCGGCAGTCCCTCGGGAGCAAGGAAAATATGCACTCCCAGGATATTCAATGCTATTGGAAATATGATGACTGTAGCCAGTGGCACAAATCGACCTAAGATAAAAGCTATACCACAGACCAGCTCAATGGCCTTCACAAGAGGTATGAGATAACCTGAGGCATTCAATCCGTCATTAAAGATTTTCATGCCTCCAATTAGTTCAGGCTCAGGGAACAGATTGAGAAAGTAGGAGGCTGATCCGAAAATGAATAATGCTCCTAAAAGAATTCGTACAATGATTGTTGTGATTTTCATAATGAGGGAAAATTTCAGTTTTTATTTAATCGATAGTCTATATTTTAATCTTCAATTGCACCAATTCCCTGAGCATCAAGTTTGGCTATTCCTTCTTTCATAGCTTTAATCTGCTCAGGGGAATGACTTTGCCACACCGTTACCTCACCGACAATCTTAAGCGGATGTTTCGAACGATATGACATTGATGGGTTACCCTTAAATTTTTGATTAGTCAGATTTGGGTCATCGTCTATGGGGCCAGTAGGTTCCACCAAATAAATTCTTTCACGACCATCACCTAATGCTAATTCAGCCCCCCAAACAGCCGGATCTAATGTGGCCGTGAAATAGATGTATTTGGCATTGTTTTGTTTGCCAAAGTTTGAATTGTAACCAGGTTCTAGTAAGTCGCCTAGCATTAAGTCTCCTTTGGTTCCATGTAAATAAACTTGGGTAAAGGGAGTATGGACAGTTGCCACTCCATAAGGAATTTTATCTTTTTGTGACATAAGGAATTAATTATTTGAGTTTGTCAATGGTGTTATTTGTCAATTGAAGGGCTTTAGTTAAATAGGATTTTATGACTTCTCTCTCCTTACTAGAAAAGGAAGCAATTAACTTATCTGTCTCATCTTGAAAGCCTTGGTAGAAGGGTTTCATTAGAGTCAAAATTTTTTCGCTTTCTGGTACGATGAAAACTTTCCGTCTGTCCACTGAATCATGTTCCCGTTTTACAAGACCTTTCTTCTCAAACCTATCAATTAGTGCTGTTACTGAACCTGTGGTCAAGCTTGTTAATTCTGCCAGTTCTCCAGGAGTTAGTTTTCCTTTTTGAAGGAAAAAGCCCAAGTATTTATGGTCTGTCCCTGAAAATCCAGCCTTTTTTGCAATGGCAGAATGCATTTCAATGGAGTTATAGGCGTATTTCTGACCCAGTTTTCGAATTTCTAATACTTGCTCTTCATACATATATTTATCTTTATTATAAAGTATCTTGATGACAAAGATATATATTTTTCCTTAATTTCAAAAACATGTCCTTGAAAATGTGAAGGAGATTTGGTCTTTATGTCCCTTGGCAGCTTACGTGTAACTTTTTGCTAATTGGTTTAGAAGATGCAAAAGCAAGTGTGGCACGGTATGGAATGTAGCGCAGCGGAATGGAATAACGGGCTACTCTTGCTGTGCGGTGCTGGAAGTGGGTGAATGAAGAGAGTGAGGCACGAACGAACGGAATGAACCTACTGGAGGCACATGGGTGTGTGTAGGGTATATCCCTTATATAGCAGAGGAATCGTAATTGTCAATTCTTCCTCTAATTAGTTCAATGTACTCAGGATATGAAAATACCTTTGAAAGAAAACCTGCATTTTTAGCAGCATTGATCATTTCATTGTCCGATGTTATTAAGTATAATTGTGAGATTGTACCACTTACAACATGGTCACCAATAGTGAACATAATATGAATATCCCAAACAAAATTCTCTCTGCTTTTGCTATCCATATCAAATTCAGGTTGAACAAATTTTTGTAGTAGAGATTTATATAATTGGATTGGTGCTTGAAATATTTCCCTAAAAACTTCGCCTTTCTTAAGAAGGCTTTCATTGGATTCTGTTGGTATTAAACCTTTAGATAAGAGGTTTTGATAAGCCATTGATATATAGCCAAGTGAAATTTCTTTCTCGATTTGTTCAGATTTGAAGTATTCAATTGCCTTCTTTCTTTTGTTGGCATCATTTTGAAGAATACTCCAGCTATCAGCATTAGGATCAATTTTTTTAATGAAGCCTTTTAATTGATTTTTAAAAAAGTCCTCTGTTTCCTTTATTTGAGCACGGATTTGTTTGAGATTATACTGGTAACGTTTCAAAACATGATCGGTATCTTTTAATCCAAGAGCGCAAACAATCTCACCCAGTTGAGTGTCAATTCTTTCACGATTTGGATCTATGACTTTAAAGAAAAAGCGGCTTATCTGAAGATCAAAATCTGCTAATACACCAAATCGCACATTATCTCCACAATGGAAAAACATCGCTTTTAATGCCTTGACGCACAGATAGTGTAAACTATTTCTCTCACCTGCAACATGATAAAGCAATTCCTTTATTACAATAGGATGCATTAGTGAAACAATTTGATTCTTTTGCTCCAATTGCTTGAAATGAAGCACAGCTGTTTCAATATCCTTTACGTCTTTATCGGTTGCGATATTGCGATATGCATTTGTATCAAAAATTACAATTTCCATGGTGGTGATAATTTCATGATCTTATAAAAACCAAAGTTTGTCTTTTCCGAAATCAGGGATTTCATTGCCATCAAAATAAGGGAACATTTCGGCAACCATTTCCGGATATTTGATTGTGACTGGAAGGTTTTGCTGCCTTACAGATTTCCAATACATCCGGCTGAACTGATAGACCTGATCAATTAATTCCTTAATGATTCTTGGGTCTTTGCCTTGTTCTTCATCTGTACAGGTGATTTTGATTTTGACAGGAAAAGGATAACCGTCACTACCATTAAATTTCCCTCCTTTGTATCGGGTGTTGTTGAATAGCAGATACTTATTCCAGCCTATATTGATGAATGTGCCACTTGTAGGCATTAACTCATCCCAACTTTCATCAAAAGCTACAATATCATGCGATTCTGTTTTATTGATGCTGACGATAAAGACAGGAATATCCAGGTCAAGCTTTCTAAGTCCTTCTTCGATTGGCTCTAATTCTTTTCGGCTCATATTCTTGAAGAAGTGGATAATGAGCCTTTTGATCCCTGAATTGTATTTGTAGAAATCTTTGACGGATTGGAGAATCGATCCAGCCAACTCAGTCGTTTGATGCCGCTGAAAGCAATCAAAGTAGTTAAACTGACCATTATTCTGAAAACTGAAAGCACTTCCTATGTATTGTATGTCTGTATCAACATGGCGAAATGCTCCAACTCCAATGATAAGTTCATTTTTAAGTTTCCGATCCAGTCGCCAGGGTTCGCCTTGTAGTTTTGCTAAAAGGGCAATGGCAATGTTATTTAGGCTAAAAACATAGCCGTCATTACTTTTTACCTTTGCTGCATCAATCACTTGGGAATTGATGTTCTTTTTGAGCAAGTATTCTTTCATGCGGTAGTAAACCGCTTTCTGTTTTGGAGTGGCTTTGTCTTTTACAAAAGGACTGATATAAATAGCCATATAAGCCACATCATCCAATAACTGACCTTTGGTTTTCTTGTCCTCAATTGCCTGAGTTATTTCAGCCATTGGGTTTTCAAGATCATCGAAGATGATACTAAACCCTTTTTCCGTGTGGTATGGAATTTTGGCAAAGTTCTTTACTCCATTGAATTTGTATCGCTTGCCCTGTAATCCTTCGTCAAAAAATGACATGATGGATTTGGCTTGCGTCACATTTGATTTGTGCGCTATCACAAAAAAGTGAATCTTCTTGTGCTCGGGTAATCCGTATGGGCCAAATCTGTCCATGCCTAAGTATGGAACATTGTGGAATTTCCGTTCTCCAAATAACAAAAGGTTGCTATTGTCTGAAACTGCTCCAATCTTCAATTGCTCCACTTGTACTAATTCAGGGGAATGGATAGGAATGATTTGTTTGAAATCATCCTGGTTTATATAGTCTTCAATGAAGTTATGGATGCCATACTTGAATGTTCTGTATCTATTGCCTCTGTCTGGTGCTGGTGTGGTTTGATTGAGTGCAATCCTTAAATCAAAATTCCAAACAGGATAAACTTGCTCCAAATTTCTTCTTGCTTCATCTGGTAGTTCCTCATATCGAAATAAGTCTCCTTGATACAATACCCAATTGAAACAGGTAGGTGATACCTCTTGCAATAATTCATCAACGGATTGATTGAATACTTTAGAGCGACCAGCATAGGTTATTAAAAGCTCCAGCTCTTTGGTAACTGTTGCAAACTGAACCTTTACCGTGTATTTGTCATAGAAAGTGTAGGTATCGTCTGCCTCCTCATTAGGAATCCAAATTTCAATATCATCAATGAAGTTTGGCTTCACCAACAGGTCTTTTGATTTGAAATGTTGTTGGATTTGATAATTGTAATACCTCTTTAAGATTGATGAAGAGAAACATGAGTTGTGGACTCTTTTCGAGTATTCTTCACCACCAGCATTTTTTACTTTTTCATAGCTCGGACTACTTTTTTTAGTTACTGAAAATCCATTTTCTATTGGCTTATCGAATGATATATAGAAATGTTCCTGCTCATCATAATGAGCCAAGACTTCATCTGGCACGAGCTTATGATGCACCCTGAAAAGATTTTCATTTTCCTGATCAGTAAAATGGAGGGTGTAGTCCTCTGATGGATGATCGAATGTGAGTATGTTGAAAGTAAGGTTGGACATAGGCTCAAAAAGTCTCTTTAATAAGGCTTAAAATGTATTCTAGTTGGCTATCATCTTTCATGTCTATTTCATAATCACCATAACCATAATGACCTTTGTTTGAGACATCATATGCAATGCCTTTTGGTTCATTAATTTCACCCCACTTTGCGTTGAGCCATATTTTTATATTCTTCTTTTGTAGATGTAGATAGGCGAAATTTTTCTTATCCTTTCTGAAGGCGATGTACATCTTCTGAGGGATCAATTCTACATCATCCGTAAGAGCTAATATTCTGTTTCTTAAAAGTTCATATAATTCTTTGATTTCTTCATTAGGCTTAACCAGATGATCCTCCTCCGTATACACTTTAATTTCATCCTGTACAGCCTTTAATTCTTTATTCTGTTGGGTAATTGGCTTGATGCTTTCTGCAGATGATGATTTCTTAATAGGATTAATGGAAACGGTATCGTTTTCAAATCTTTTTACCTCCCACAACTCTATGGCAATATCCTTGAAGTTGGTTGCCAGACGTTGGTTTTCGGTGAAGCTGGTAGAAACAAAAACCACTCTGGTTTGAGACCAATCGACATCATCTCTTTTGAGCTGCTTCTTTAAGGATTCGTTGTATTCGACAATGAAATCCGCTTTGTTCTCAAGCATCAATCCAAGATAGGTGAAGCCTTGATCTACCACACTGATATTCTTGTCTCGCTTATATTCAATAATGATGAAGGCATTATTCTGGTGGTCATAGGCGAGGGTATCAATACGCTTGTTCTTTATGGAAAATTCAGATTTCACCAACTCTAAGCCCATTATGGTTTGAAGATTGGATTCAAAGAGTTGTTGGATTTCCTTTTCCAGCTTGAAAGGCTTCTCTTTGATCTGTGAAATCGTTCCGTTTTTGTTGGCGTAGATTGACATACTATATAGCTATGACTTAAAAAATTGATTTAAAATATTGACAAACTCATCAAATGAGATTCCTTTTTTCCAAATGTTACGACTGATATACACTGACTCAATTTTATCATCCAGTGTGACCTTCACTTCTGCATGAGTATCCAAGGCTTGTAGACCTGTTGACCAATTCACAATGGAACTACCAATTTGGCTTCCAATGTCTGGTACAAAACGGGCGTGCTCTTTGAAATAATCAGATGTCACTGGTTGATCGTCTTCAGGACGAGTAATGACAGCAAGAGAATAAGCGTCTTTTTCAAGAACTGCAGTTTTACCTTGAAGGAGGGACATGTTTACATTTCCTTTTAATGGTTCAACACTCTTTATCTCAATAGCAAATTCTTTACCCTTGGCAACTATAACAAAGTCTTTTCCAATGTCTGGATTGAGAATTTCAAATTCCGGTTCCACTGAGGTGAGTGCTTCCTTGAACGCTACTTCGGCAGCTTTGCCAATGCCTTTCCATCTTTCTATTTGTCGTTTGGCATCAAGCATTTCCTGAGCTTTTGCAAGTAGCTGGCTTGTTCCCAATTCAGCTGCAGCAGACTCAAACTGCTTCATCTCTTCGGTTGTGAGGGTAATCTTAGCCAGGTCTTCAATGTCATCAATTGATTTTCCTGACTTGATGATAGCGTTGATTTGTTGGCTAAATTTTTCACCCAAGGCAAGCATATTGAGGTGCGGCCTTTTCTCTTCAAATTTGGTTAGGCAAGTTTCTGGAAGTGACGGGAACTGATCAACCCATGCACTTAGTGAAAGAAATAGACTGTTATATTCTTTGCCTGGTTTTACTTTGATATCAATGTCATCAGGATAAAAGAGTTTATCTATTTCGTTGGTTATAATTTCAATGCTTCTCGTTCTTATCTCACCATTGCGTATTTGAGTGGCTACTATGTTTCTTCGAGGATCACCATGTGAGGTGTAATCCTTAAAAATGTCTTTGATGGTATCGTCAAAATATTTAGAATCGGCTTCTGCATAGACGAAATCATTGTAGGGCTTGAACTCATCACTTTGAACAGGGGTTATGCTTCTCTTTAGAATGATCTCCTTGGAATCTTCTTGCATTGCAAATACATAAGATAGGAATTGGTTATACCAATCAAAGAAAGATTCAGAATGACCGTTAAAGTAAGCTTCTGCGAATTGTGAAGGCTTCTCTGATTTTTCTATTAAGTAGCTCACATATTTAACCGACCAGAAATCAGCAGAACGATAATAGTTTTCATAGTCTGTTGAAATGATTTTCTTCTCTGGTGCAAACTCTGGTAAGAGTTGATTGATTGTATTGAACCAATTTTCTCGTTTGAAAGCTCTATCACTTCTAAATAGGCAACAAACATGAAGGACGGCCTTTATTTGCTCCTCAGTGGCATCTTCGACCTTTAGGTCACTTATAAGGTTTTTGTTCAGGTCGTTGTAAAATTCATTGAGATCGAAAGGTTTTATCCCTTCAACATTACCGACTTTTCGGTTGAGAAATTCTTCATCCAAATCTCTTCCTAAACCTTTGGATACATACTTAAACTCGTCATCAATCTGCGGATGTAAATACAACTCACTATCTTTTGCTTTAAAGTGATTTGCCTCGGTTGGGTATATTGGTGTTGAATCTCCAAGGTGTAATAGGTTGTTCTGAGCAAGAAACTCATAAAGACTTTTTAGCCATTCAAATGATTCATCTACCTTGAGATCAATACTTGTTTCAACCAGAGCTACAAGATGGTTGATGTTAAATTCAACGTCTGTTGGCCATTGCTGTAATTCCTGCTCTATGATTTCTGACCAATGCCAGATGCTTTCTTTTTCTGGAAGATGCTCCGGGATAACAGAGCTTGCCAAATCAAAAAGGGAGTCTCTAGATTCTGAATCTGAAAGAATGAATCTAGCTTCCTCTATTTTCACTTGTGCGCCAGATACGGTCTTTACAATAGGTTTGGAGAGCAAGAATTGTCTGATAGGAGATTGGATGTTTTCCTCATACCAATCAACATTCGAATATCTATCCACATGCTCGGGTAAACCGCTCTTAGCTGCCAAATGGGCATTTTGAACTTTTGGTAATAGCTGCTCAATGAATTTGAGGTAATGGCTAATGAAATTCGAAAGTGCATTTCTATTTTTTATAGCACTTGGGTCAGGTTCATCCTTATTGGTGATCTTGGTTCTGATGCCATCTCTTAGTTCTGTTGGGTGGAAATCACTGTGCTGTAAGAGTACAGGTAAATTGAACTTTTCTGTGCCAATCAATGGAAATTCCTTGTAGAGCACTGCCTGATTTTCCAATGGAAGGAGTGAATAGGTAGTGCCATTTTTTTTGGCAGGAATGCCAAAAATCAGCTTTTCTGATTGCTGGAATAAAAGACCATTTTCTGAATCAGTTGATGCAAATTGAATATCCGGAAACTCGGAGATTTCTGTATGCAAACTGAATGTATCTGACCACTCTGGGGTTGAAACTTCAATCTTCTTAATGGAGCGATTGATTAGAAGTGTAAATGCAGCATTTCTTTTCAATTCAATCAATCCTTTTTCAGCGTACTTGTATGAATCTGAAGTGAGGTTATAAATGAATCTATTGGACTGGTCTTGAATGTCTTCCGCTGATTTCTTCCCAATAGCTTGAATTTCTGAAAACGTAATGCCCAGAGATTTCTGCATGGCATCCAATGCGATGCTTTCATCTAAAGTGGCTGCCGAACGGTCAATTTGAAGTGAGAACCTTCTTTTACCCGTTGGATTGGTATGCACACCATCTATAGTTAGTTTCTTATTTAAGATGTGGGTGGTAACAAATCCGGTTCCGTATTTTCCTGTTGTACCACCTTCACCATTCAATGATTTGGTGGATGTTTTATAAAGAATTGCTAGAAGGTGCTTTGTCTCAAATGGTTTACCATTATGAGCGAACTCAAGCTTTTCTTGAGTGAGGGTGATCGAGATGGTGATTCCTTCTGGATTGGCAACATCTTTGGCATTTTGAAGAAGCTCCCAAATCCATCTTGTTTTCTTATCCTCAGGGAAAGTATAAAGCCTATCCACATCATGGATGATGTCTCTGGCTTCACTTTCAGTGCGCTGTTTCTCTCTTTCTACACTGGCCTCATCGAGTTGTTCTATATCTTCTATGCTTGTACTCATGATTCAATATCCCCAATCCGTGTGAGACACGGGTAGCTTGTTTAATTCGTCTCTATGTGCCCTCCACTTGGGCATAAAATTATTCATCAATGCAATGAAGCGGTCATTGTGGCTTCTTTCTAGCAGATGCACCAACTCATGCACAATAATGTACTCCAGGCAATTCTTAGGCTTCTTCGCTAATTCCAGATTGATCCAAATACGCTTCTCAATGGTGTTGCACGTTCCCCATTTGGTGCGCATGTGTTTCACTCCCCATTCGTGGGCTTTCACTCCCATTAATTTTTCCCATTTCTCTATGATCTCAGGAATTTGAGCTTTTAGCTCTTTTCTGTACCACTCTTTGAACACCTTGGCTTTTTCTGCTTTGCTTGCACCAGTCTTTACAAAAAGGTTGATCTCCTTATGATTTTTGATTTCCACTTTGTTTCGTCCGTCATGCTCTATAACATTGATCAGATAGCGTCTGCCTTGAAAGTAGTGGCTTTCACCTGATACAAAATCTCGTGGTGTTTCTCTGGCCTGTGACTTGAAGTTTTTGATGTGCCGTTTGATCCATGCCAGCTTTGAGATGGCAAACAAGCGTATCACTTCATCATCCGTACGGGAGGGAGCCGCAAGGCGAATCCTTCCGGTGGGAGGATATACCGCAAGGTGCATGTTTTTAATGTCCTTTCTGATGACATCAATATCAAGGTTGGCGATATGTAATTGCTCGGTGCTAGTACTCATCCTGTGCCTTGATTATTTTAATTAATTCATCTGTCTTAGCCTGGTCTTTGATCAGATCCTTCACGGCCAACATTAGTTTCTTTTCACGGATGCCACCATCACGCCAATCGTCCAGCTTGGTACTTTGGATCAGGTTGTCCAATGCTAAGGCCAACACTTCGTTACCGTCCAAATTGTCGTAAAGTGCTCTTTTTGCTCTGGTAGTTAGCGATTTTGGATAGCTGTTGGTCTCGGATGGTTTGTCGATCATGCCAGCCAGTTCCTTGATCTTTTTGAGATAGGCTTCATAGGCCATTGCTTCCCGTTTGCGTTGTTCAATGAGTTCATCCAACAACTGAGACATCTTCTCAAAATACTTGGGGTTGGTGGGCTGCTCCTCAATGATCACTTTGCGCATGTTGTTTTCGATGATTTCAGCAATAGCTTCTTCACGCTTGCGATCAGCTTTCGATTTGTATTCACCGGCAGGGTCATTCCAAGCATTACCCTCCGTATCTTGCTCTGTAACCTTTACGATTAAATCTACTAAGCTCTGATTATCAAAATCAGAGATTTTACGGCTTGGGTTGGCTGCCAAGTACATATCCATCAACTGGCGCATGCCCGGTTCAAAGCGTTTTAAATCCACTTTATCGCCACTGGCTACTTTGATGGTTTCTCTCAAATTAGCGTAGAAGTCAACTTCTTCTTTGATCTTTTCCGCTTCTGCCTTGGAGTAACCCGCTTTGTGCATTTCGTTGGCGAGATTGGCATAAGCTCGAATGAGTGAAACGGTGAGCTTGTAAAGCGTTAATCGTTTTTGCTCCGTGTTTTTCAGGTCATCCTTGTTCTCGGTATTGCCACAGAAGAAACGAATGAAATTCGGTTCATCTTTCGGGTGTACAGGCTCGCACAATGCACGAACAGCATCCAAGGCATCATCCAGTCTTTCCCTGCTTTTTTCGTAGCGGTCGGAAAGCAAACCATGCACATCATCCAGATCAAAGTCATCAAAAGCTGCGGAGGTATAATTTTTAATGGACTTTCTCAGACTGTCGAATAAATCTTTGTAATCCACTACATAGCCGTAATCCTTATCATCTGTATCTACTCTGTTGACACGGCAAATGGCCTGGAATAAGCCGTGATCCTGCATTTTCTTATCAATGTAGAGGTATGTGGCGGATGGGGCATCAAAGCCTGTCAATAGTTTATCCACCACGATAAGTAGTTTCATCTTCGCAGGTTCTTTGATGAAGGTGTTCTTTATCGTGTCTTCAAATTCTTCAGGACTTTTTCCATTGAGCATACGCTGATACACATCATATTGCATCAGCTTATCGGTAGGTGCGCCTTCTCCGGTTTCTTCTCCTTTCAGGTCTTTGACCGATGGCTCGTAAGAGGTGATGATGGCACATTCCTTAAATCCTGAGTTTTGGAACAACTCATAGTATTTGCAAGCCTGATAAATACTGCCTGATACCAGCATGGCATTTCCATCACCGCTTGAAAGACGGGGCTTGATTTTGAAGTCTTTGACTATGTCAAAAACGATCTTCTCTAACCTTGACTTGG